>Ga0210408_10000014_pt1 | contig 272242 bp, 261 predicted proteins | sample IncBWH4MmetaG_FD_155471 | JGI IMG/M metagenome (GOLD analysis project Ga0210408, IMG submission 155471) | Forest soil microbial communities from Barre Woods Harvard Forest LTER site, Petersham, Massachusetts, United States - Inc-BW-H-4-M | ecosystem: Environmental > Terrestrial > Soil >...
GCAGAGCCCGCTTGCGCTTCACCAGCCGGGACAATTCTGAAGAGGAAGATTTTATTTGAGTAGCAAATTACATCCAACGGCAAGTGTGACGACTGAAAACTGTCTCACTCTAGGGGTGCACCCCAGGGGTTCAAGTCGGCACAAAATGGCCTCAAGTCGGCACAAAAAAGCGGGTCGGCACAGATATCCCCAATGTTCTCAACGCTTGCGCCAAAGTGTGCCGACTGGAAACAGTTTTTTGCATCTCTCAGCGGTTTTTCGTGTTTTAACATTTCAACGCTGAACGAAGAATCTTAAAGGGTTATACACGGCGTGAGGAAAACGAAATCTTGACAAAGAACTAACGGCTAAGTACTTCATCGCTAGCAGCTAAAAGCCAGCAGCCAGCAGCTTCTTTTAACCCGTGTCATCCGCGATGACGCTAAATTTCGTGGCTTCATTTCTCTAGGTCTATCCTCGTCCAAATTCATGATGAAAAACCAGTACTGCCAGGAAATTAGAAGTTTCCAATTGAAAATTGCCAATTCTTTAATACCCCCCACCCCCTGCGGATACTCTAAGGATATCGTATGGATACTTTGAGACCGAAAGACGTTTGGAACTGCTAATAAAACACCAGTTCTACAAAGATCACTATCTGCCAATTGCTATTTGCCATTTGCTGCTTTATCAGTCAAATCAGCGCCATCAGTGGTAAGGTTTGAGCCTGTTTCACTATATGAGACTTAAACAGCAATATTCAAAACTACAGCCAATGCCAGCTATAATGGCTGCCCGATAATTCTTATGGTCTTCTTCGTAGCTTTCTCTGTTGTTTTTCGCCAACACCTCGTGCTTTAGAGGTAATAAGGAGGGTCGAATGTCACCTCGGATTTCACGTCGTGAGTTTCTCAGCGGCATGGGGGCAGCAGTAGCGGCAACTGTGGCGGCCTCTGTCCCTGCCTATGCGGCGTTGCGGCCCAGCCTGCTCTATCCGCCCATAGATCTCTCTTATTTTGATCGGCCGATTTCCCCTGCGCCGTCCGAGATTCGAATCGGATACGCATCCATTACCTGGAACGGTAACGACCGGCAGGCAATTGACGACATCGCTGCTTTGGGTTTTCGAGGAATCCAGTTGCGGGCCAATGTTATTCAAGAATTTGACGGTCCATCGCAACTGCATGATTTGCTGCAAAAACACCAGCTCGCGATGATTGCGCTTTCCAGTGGTGGTCTACGAATCGACCCTGTGGTTGAAGCTGAAGAGATCGCCAAGCATGTGGCCAATGCAAAATTTGTTCACGATGTTGGCGGCCTTTATCTGCAAATCACCGACCAGCGTCCTAAGGACCGTGCCATCACCTCGGCTGATTACAAACGGTTGGGGCGTCTGTTGACTGAAATCGGCAAACGAACCGCTGATCTGGGCGTCTCCCTTGGCTACCACAATCATTGGGGAACGCTTAGCGAGCGTCCTGAAGAGCTGGATCAAATCCTTGAGGCCACCGATCCGCGCTATGCCAAGCTGGAGTTGGACGTTGCGCACTACTTTGTGGGGAACGGAGACCCGGCCAAGGCCATTGAAAAATATGGTGACCGCTTGCTTTTCCTCCATATAAAAGACGCGGAGCGATTCTCGGATAACGCCCAAGCCAAGAGGCTTTATCGTTTTGTTGAGCTTGGCCGCGGACAGGTGGACCTGCCGGCGGTATTTAACGCTCTCCGCAAAGTGAATTTCCGTGGTTGGGGAATCATTGAGCTTGATAGCGTGCCGGATCCGGCGAGAACGCCGAAAGAGTCGGCCGTGATCTGTAAGAAATATCTTGAAGAAAAGTTGGGACTGCCGGTATGAGCTCGCCTTTCAGAGTTTCCGTAATTAATGATGAGATCACGCAGGATTTTGGTCGCGCCTGCGAAATCGCCTCCCGCGAATTTGCCATGGAGTGGATTGAATTGCGCGGCATGTGGAACAAGAACATGCTTCATCTGGATTCGAAAGAGGTTGATGAAGCGCGCCGTATCCTGGAACGATACAAATTGCGCGTTACCGATATCGCCAGCCCTCTTTTCAAGGTCGACTGGCCGGGCGCTCCGCAATCGAAGTTCAGCCCCAAGCGCGATCAATTCGGGGCCGATTTCACTTATGACCAGCAAGAGGAGGTGCTGGAGCGAAGTATCGAGTTGGCAAAAGCCTTTCACACAGATCGTGTGCGCTGCTTTGATTTTTGGCGCCTGGAAGATCAAAGTCCGTATCGGGCTGGAATCAATGAGAAGCTGTTGAATGCAGCCAATCAGGCCGGCAAGAAAGGCATAATTCTTGTGCTTGAGAATGAAGCCTCCTGTAACACCGCCACCGCGGCAGAATCGGCCGCAGTTCTAAGTGGCGTAAAGTCTCCTTATTTAATGTTGAATTGGGACCCCGGCAACGCCGCCACGCGCGATGAGAAGCCCTATCCCGATGGTTACAACCTTTTGCCGAAGGACCGGATTGGGCACTGTCACTGTAAAGATGCAAACAAGAAGCCGGATGGCAAAGGCTACGAATGGGCGCCCATGGGCGGTGGGATCATTGATTGGGTCGGACAGTTCCAGGCTCTTCGGCGGGATGGCTACCACTACGCTGTGAGCCTTGAGACCCATTGGCGGGGCGCCAAGACAGCCGAAGAATCAACCAGGCAGAGCTGGGCAGGGATGAAACAGCAACTGCAGAAAGCTGCGGCGCTGTAACATGAAGGTTTCCGTGGGGTTGATGGGTGGTGGGAACATCAGCAATACCCATGCCCGGGCTGCAAATGCTATTCCCAACGTGGAAATCGCTGCCGTCTACGGCATCAATCCGGAAAAGGTAAGCAGGCTTTGCCGGGAATACGGTGGCACACCTTACGGGGATTTCGACGCCTTTCTGGCGCATCGCCCGATGGAGATAGTGATCATCGGCAGCCCCTCGGGCCTGCATGCCCAGCAAGGCATAGCGGCGGCGTCGCATGGGCTGCATGTGCTGGTTGAGAAACCGATTGATATCAGCGCCGGAAAGGCTGGCTCCCTGATTGCCGCGTGTGAAAAGGCCGGAGTAAAACTTGGAGTGATTTTCCAGGACAGGTTCAAGCCGGAAATCCTCCGGCTCCAGCAATTCATTCAAGATGGTATTCTTGGCCGGCTGCTGCTGGTGGATGCGCGAGTGAAATGGTATCGGCCGCCGGAATATTACCGGCATTCTCGTTGGCGCGGGACGTGGGGTCTCGATGGCGGCGGTGCCCTGATGAACCAGGGAGTGCACACTGTCGACCTGTTGCTGTGGCTCTTGGGCGATGTTGTCGAGGTACAGGCGCGAACTGCAACCGTGCTTCATTCCATCGAGACCGAAGATACCGCTCTGGCCTTGTTGGAATTTTCCAATGGAGCGCTGGCCACTTTACAGGCTACGACCGCTGCTTATCCCGGTTATTCGCGGCGGTTGGAGATCACAGGATCGGAAGGAACGGTGGTTCTGGAGAACGATCGCATGATTGCCGCCGATCTACGCAAGCAATATCAAGGTCTCGTTGGCATGGAGCCGCAGCCGGACGATCAAAGTCTGAGTGCTTCGTCTCCAGTGGTGAATGATGTTCGCGGACATCAGAGCGCGATCGAAGATTTTATTCGGGCTGTCGCGAAAGATGAAACCCCCGCGTGTGATGGTCGTGCAGCCCAGCGTAGCGTGGCCCTGATCGAGCGAATCTATCAGGCTTCGCAACAGTTTCGAAATTACAGGAATCCCGAACTGGTTATTCCTCATCCGTAGGCGAATTTATCAATAGGGAGGCGCATAGCAATGACAGATCATGAAATTGGAAGGCGTGACTTTGTGAAAAAGGCCGCCATGGGAACAGCAGCACTACTCATCCAGCCAACCTCGCGGGCGCTCGGCGCCAATGATCGGGTCCGTGTAGGGATGATCGGTGTTGGCGGAAGGGGACAGGAACTTCTAAAGCAAGTGCTGCCGCTTCCCAATGCTCAACTGGTGGCCATGGCTGACATCTATACGCGGCGGCGCGATGAAGTCCGCCAAATGGTCCCCGGGATACAGACACTCGACGATCATCGTCGCTTGCTCGATCTCAAGGACATTGACGCTGTAATCGTCGCCAGCCCGCTGCATCTGCACGCCCGGCATTTTATAGACACATTGGCTGCGGGCAAAGATCTGTATTGCGAAAAGACGATGACTTGGTCGATTCCTGAGGCGGAGCAATGCCTGGCAGCCGCAAAGAATTCCAGTCAAGTTGTGCAAATCGGACTTCAGCATGAGAGTTCCGGCTCCCTGGCCGATACCCGCAAGTGGCTTCAGCAAGGTCTCGTCGGTAAGATTACCCTGGTGGAATCTTGGATGAGCCGCAATACTGCCCACGGGGTTGGCCAATGGGTGCGCCCGGTCCCGTCCGATTGCAACGCCCAGAACCTGAGCTGGCCGGCATTCCTGAATGGTCGCCCTCAGCGTCCGTGCGATCCTTACAAGTTCATCAATTGGCGGCTCTTTTGGGAATTTTCTGGTGGGAACCTTACTGAAAACATGGTCCACCAGATCGCTTGGATTATGACTGCGCTGGATCTGCCCTTGCCGGTCGCGGCGTACATGTCAGGTGGCGTGTTTTCAGAAAAAGACGGTCGCGAAGTGCCGGACACAATTGCAGTCACCCTCGATTTCCCCAATGATCTGGTTGTGACCTGGCGGTCCACTTTCAGCAATAGCTACTACGGCCTTGGGGAACATTTCCTGGGCAGCGATGGGACTCTTGAGCACCTGTCGGGCGTCACCGACATGGTGACGGGCCGCTCAGCCTCCTCGATTCGTTACTATCCCGAAAAGGTGAACCGGCATGATGGCGTAACGCTCACCGGCGAAACCCGTGACCAAAACCACATGGCGAATTTCATCGATTGTGTGCGCTCGCGCAAGAAACCGAACGCGCCGGTGGAAATCGGCTATCGCTCGTCAGTCGCGGCGCACATGGCTAACATTGCCTTTCGGCAGAAACAACGCGTGACTCTGGAGATGGCCAAAGCCGCATCGCTAGGTTGAAAAGAACTTAGGAGCGTAACTCCAGGGCTAGCTAAGGAATGTGAAGGTTGTTGGGGACTCTAATGATCAGCACCGTTAAAGCCTGCCCTGAGCCACTGACGATTTTCAAATCGTCAGTACTGCCAGAAGCAAAATAATTCTGTCATGCTGAGCAAGCCCGAGCGACGTAGGAGTGAGGGCGCGTCGAAGCACCCCGAGATGTGTCCTCCAGAATGACGCAACGAGGCATTTGCACGAAGATCTGTCCGAGCAGTCTGCTATTGAGATGAAAATAAACCTAGTTATCGATCAAGCTTCTGGAGAGCTTGTCGAAGGAGGCGATAAGAAGTTGGCCGCAATACCGTTCAGGGTCGAAAATCACATCGTTCATGGCGTCCACTCTGTTCACCACGTCCACTCAGTCCACACTTCGCTACGGGAAGCCGGCAGAAGCCCATTTCGAATACAAATACATAAGGAGGTATTGAATGCAGATAGATCGGCGTGATCTTTGCTCGCTCCTCCCCTTGACTCTATTATCAGGGGCATTGATGACTATCGAATCTCCCACCCTCGCTTCTGGCGTCTTTCGCTTTAGCGATCTTCAGCCTCACACAAGTGCAAATGGTTCCGCCGAGGTCCGCAGCATCGTAGACGGTACGACGCCAACCCGAGAACAGGTAGAAGTCCACGAAACAACGCTTCGCCCGGGTGCCACGCCACATGCTCCGCACCGGCACCATCACAGCGAGTTCTGGCTTGTACGCGAAGGCACAGTAGAAATCACAATTAATGGAAAGCCGTACCGGCTAGGACCAGGTTCAGTTGGGTTTGCCGCCTTCGACGACGAACACGGAATCAAAAACGTAGGCGAGGGCCCGGCAACTTATTTCGTAGTGGCTATCGGACCTAGACCTATCAAGTAAATTCGCTACAACTTCTTCTCCTCAACGCTTTCAAGCTGCATGTCGGTTACTGGTCTGCTCTGAGACACGCCAAAGTCTGCTACGTTTTTCAGCGCGAAAGTTGGCGTGTCCGCGACACGCGGAGTTCTAATGCGGAAGAAATCGGCGCCTTTTACCTCTTGCAAGACAAATGCCGGACGCAAGTCATCTTTGGCGCAGGCAATTTCAACGTTGCTCACATGGATGTTCTTCACATGACGGATAAAGAAGCCATGGCTTGGCAAAGTGTTGCCAAACATTGTTGGTTCAGGGTATTTATCTGCGTTCTCAGGCAACTGGATGGCAGCGTCGTCTTTTGTCCCGCCGCCCTGATGCTGGATATAAATGTCACTCAATCGAACATCTTCAATCTCATGGCCGGGAATGCCACTGATGATCGAGCTAAGGCCGGAAGCGGCGTTTGAACACATGATGTTGCTGATGATCACTCGTCGCAAGGCTCCTACCGGGACGCCTTCGGGTCCCCGCATCCGGCTCCCGAGCCGCAAAAAGATAGGTGAGTTGACGATGTCGCGCATGGTTATATTCGTGATCGTTACGTCTTCGAGCAGTCCACCATCGACTGTCTCCAGGGCCAGGCCACGGCAGAATTCAAACACGCAGTTCGAAATCGTAATGTTCTTGAACCCTCCATTGGATTCTGTGCCGAACTTGATCCTTCCAGTAGGACGAAAGTTTTCGCGTGGCAACTTGCGGCTATAGGTCGCATCCAGCAGCGTTCCTTCCAGGAAGCCGCTCACCAGACAATTGGTAATGGTGACCATCTCGGTGGCCCTGGCGTAGCCAAGTCCGAAACAGCTCTTGAGGCAGATGCCGTCATCCCAGGGCGAGTTAATGCTGCAATTGGAGACCCGCACATTGCGGCAACAGTCAATGTCAATGCCGTCTCGGTTGGTATCGATCGTAAGGTTATCAATGGTGAAGTTGTCGACCCCAATGGCGAGGATGCCAAAGTGCCCGCCGCGAAGTATCGAGAAATCGCGCAGAACGACATTGCGGCAGTTCTTCAAGGAGATGGCCTTATTGCCAACGCCCGGGTCTTCCGCTTTCGGCTGCTCTCTGCCGCTGCCTCGGCTCAACCCTTTGCCCCAGATTAGGCCAGGCCCAAGGATAGAGACGTTCTCAATGCCTTCGCCCCAGATCAGGCTGTTGTGCCAGTGGCTATGACCGTAGTCCTGAAACTTGTCCCATTGGTTCGGCTCAGCCGGGTCATATTGGCCGGCGCTTCCTGACTCCGCAGCCAGGATCGTTGCGCCGGGGTCCAGATACAGAGCAACTTTGCTCTTCAAATGAATAGAGAAGCAAGGATAAGTGCCCGCAGGAAAACGGACAATGCCACCCCCGGAAGTGGAAGCGGTTTCAATTGCTTTATTGATGGCAGGCGTGTCAATTGTTTTTCCGTCGCCTTTGGCCCCGAATGTCCTCACATCGTAAATGGTTTGTCCCTGGCTGTTATTGGCCGGACCAACCTGTGTGGTTTCTGGACCGTATGGCAAAGCCAGGGCACTGGCTGAAACTAGCGTGGCGCCGGTGAGTCCAACGCCCGTTAAGCGCAGAAAATCTCTACGCGAATTCTTATCGAATAACATCAGGTGTACTCTCCCTCGAAACCTTGCAGAAATAAACTAATTTCAATTAGGTTTCAATACAAAAAATCAACGTTTCATATTGTGAGAAACGAAACCCTACAGCTCGGATGACGTTGACGCTCGTTCTGCATCCATGTTAGAAGACGTTGCACGGTATGAAAAATTGATTTCATAAAATAAAATACGAAGCAACAAAGCTCGTAAAATACTTGGCATATTACGTGGGGCTTCTATGAAAAGCAGATTTCTGCATCTTCTTGTTCCAGCGGTGTTGCTGACCGGATTATGTGTCGCCGCAGATCTGTCTGGAAATTGGATGGTGTCCGCTGGTACCGATGGTGTTGTTCGCACCTACTTCAATCTGAAGCAGGAGGGAACCCGCATCACTGGCGCCATTCGTGTGACCCAGTTTTACTACACCATCAGCGAAAGCACCGGCGATGCTGACGGCTTTACTCTGACGGGTACCATGCAGGACGGAAAAAGCCAGCGTCGGGTAGCCTACGAAGGCAAACTCGTTGGGGAAGAACTTCATATAGGAACCCGCCGTCGTCCCGACGCGCCCCTCAGTGAGCTTGTTGCCCACCGGGTTCCAGCAGGCGAGGGTGCCTATCCAACGCGTGTTCCTCCTCCTGCTCTGCATAAAGTGCCCGACAATGGACTGGCAAAGACTCCGCCCATGGGCTGGAACAGTTGGAACAAATTCGGGCATCGCGTGGACGATGCTACGGTGCGCGAAATCGCGGATGCCATGGTCAGCAGTGGAATGAAGGATGCCGGCTACCTCTATATCAATATCGATGACACTTGGGAAGCCGACCGGGATGCGCAGGGAAACATCCAGAGCAACAAGAAATTCCCAGACATGAAGGCCCTCGCGGCCTACGTGCATAGCAAAGGACTCAAACTTGGCATCTACTCCTCTCCTGGCCCAAACACATGCGCTGGTTATGAAGGCAGCTACGGTCACGAACAGCAGGACGCCCGCACCTACGCCGCATGGGGGATCGACTATCTGAAATACGATTGGTGCGGTGCACGCAATCTTTATAGCGATGAAGAAATGCAGGCTGTTTACCAACCGATGGGAGAAGCCCTGCTTGCCACCGGACGCCCAATTGTCTACAGCCTTTGCCAATATGGTCGCTCAGACGTATGGAAATGGGGACCCGAGGTAGGCGGCAATTTGTGGCGCACCACCGGCGACATCCGCGACAGTTGGGATTCGATGTCCAGGATTGGGTTTGGCCAGGATGAACTCTCGCCTTGGGCCAGGCCCGGACACTGGAACGATCCCGACATGCTTGAAATTGGGAATGGTGCGATGAGTGATACCGAATACAGGGTCCACATGAGTCTATGGGCAATGCTTGCCGCTCCGCTGATCGCTGGCAACGATCTGCGCAGCATGACTCCCTCGGTTCGGGAGATTCTGATGAATCGCGAGGTGATCGCGGTAGATCAGGATCCAGACGGCAAACAGGGCAAGCGCGTTTGGAAATCTGGAGATCAGGAAATCTGGTTGCGCCAGTTGGCAGGTGGCGCCGTGGCGCTCGGCCTATTCAACCGCTCCGCAGAAAATGCAACGATGACGGTAGCCTGGACCGATATTGGTATTAAAAAGATTCCACGCCACCTCCGGGACCTCTGGGCCCACAGCAATATCGAGTCGCACGGCCCCAAGTATTCAACTACGGTGTCAGGACATAGCGTAGTGATGCTGCGCGTAAGTCAGTAGATCGGAACATCCCGAGATCGGAGCATCGAGTGATCGGCAAAGGGCAACTGGCCAAGTCCACAAACGGTTTCGGGTGGTTTGTATCAGGGCATGACTTTTAGTCGTGCCGAAAACGTCCGGGCTTTCAAATTATCAATTACAAATTTCACATTCCCTACGGTTGTTGCACCTTAACGACGAAGTAGAAAAATATTCCTTGGACATCCTTGAACCAGTGCGGCACACCGGGCGGCACGATGATTACGTCGTCCTTGGAGAGATTGTGGGTCTCGCCGCCATCAATGGACGTGCCGCGTACCTCGCCGGGAGCGGTGGTTTTTCCGTCGACCATCTTGCCTCCGGTCACGAATGTAGCCGATCCCTGCATGACGTAGATCACGTCCATGTCTTTCTCATGCAATTCGGCCTGACCGGGCTTGTCGCGACGGCCGGCAATCACGGAATAATTGCGTCCATCGTGGGCAACCAGCGGAGAGCCTTTTTCGAATGCCGCGTGGACTTCAGCGCTCGAAAACAATTTGACAGCGTCCGAAGCAGGCGCAGCAGGATGGGCGGTATGCGCACCTTCTTTTTGTATGACAGTTGCGAACTCTTTTGTTTGCGGAGCAGTCAGTTCCATGGCAGAAGCGGATGTGAGGAAGTGTTCGTTCATGATCAGGAAGGCCCCCAGCCCGTGAAAATCGTTTACGTTACGCTTCCTGGCGAAGTAGTAATTCAAGTCGGCGACATTAGTGCCCTCGCAAATGTCGGTTATGTTGGCCATGCCATCGGCATCCAGCGCGATCTTGGTGAGGACGCCCCGGTATCCTTTCTTCGCCACCGCGTCGTATTTTTTTTCTACATAGCCTCTTTTTACTGCCATGGAGATCACATAGCTGTACATGCTGGAGCTGGAGGTCTCCAGCCAGTTTCCGGGAGTTGAGCCTTTGTCCACTACCTGGTACCAGAGGCCGGTTTTGCTGTCCTGATATTTTGCGAGGCCGCGGACCAGGTCTTGCAAGATGGCGATCAACTGAGACCTCCTGGAGTGATTGGCCGGTAGCACCTCCAAGACATCAATTAAAGTCATCCCAAACCAGCCCATGGCACGGCACCAGAATTCCGCCGAGTGGTGCGTGGAAGGATCGGCCCAACTAGTGGCGCCGCTCTCATCGTAAGCATGATAGAGAAGGCCTTCGGAAGAATGCAGATGGCTGGCATAAGTGATCAACTGGCTGGCTGCTTCATCGTTGGCATAAACGCCCTCACCAAACCTCTGGCCATACCGGACGAGAAATGGCATGGACATGAATACTCCGTCCCCCCAAAGCTGGTGCTGGCGGCTTTGGCTGGTCGCATGCCAGAATCCGCCGTCGGAGGTCCGCGGATAGGTCTTCAACCGTTCCCTGATTTTATTTGCGGCCAGCTTATATTTCTCCTCTTTGGTCTCCTGGTACAGGAGCACCAGAAGATTACCGGGGAGCATGAAGTCAAGGGCCTCAAGGTTGTGATCGATATTGCCTTGAGCATCAACGTGCGCATCGATCCAGCCTTTGACGTATTGCAAGTAGCGGTTGTCACCCGTTCTCTTCCAGACCAGATACTCACCAAAGAGGTACAAGGCCTTGGCGTATCCCCAGGAGCCCAAGTCAGCGGGATTGGGATAACGCTTCATCGTAGATTCGACAACAGCCTTGGACCAGTCAACCCCGGGCGTTGTTTGGCGTCCGGCATCAACCGTTTGCTGGGCTGGCAGCGCGTTTGCGGTGGCGATAACTTCGGCACCCGCTTGCGAGACCAGGCCCAGTTGTGCCAAGAGAATTCCTGTAAGCACAAGTAACAATGTTGGAGATTTTGCCGCAGTTCCCCTCATGAGTCCCTCCAGGCACATATTCGATGTTTCACTAGGTAAAATTATAATTCTTCTAGTTAAACCATCATTGGCAGCATTTTTATATACCTTTTGCCGGGCTTGGGGAAGACCCTGAGCAGCACGTGCTTTGATCAGCGGTCATCAGTCAAATCAGCGTCATCAGCGGTAAGGTTTTGATTTTCCTTGGCGCCCTTCGCGTCCTCAACAGGTTATTTCCTGCATTGAGAAAAGGATATACTTGCCGCACCAACGCCAAACCAGGAGAGATGTATGCCTCATTGGTGCCATGTACTTTTAATCGTCCTTTTCATGGCCATAGCGATCGAAGGGCATGCTCAGCGTCAATCGGGGGAGGCCTCCTCCGAGCCGGAATACTTTGAATATATAGAGGGCCACGCCTATATGGGTTCTGATCGCGTCGTATGGGAGCACGGCAGATTGGTCTTTATCAGACGTATTGCCGATATGAAAGGCCATGGAGCATTTCGCGAGACATCGGAAAAACTCGATCCTCCGAAAGAGGCGTGGGATCGCTTCTGGATGCAAATCGATACTGCCGGTTTCTGGCAATGGCAAGCAAGCTACACGAGTGCGATGAGCAGTGCCGCCGATGGATCGTCCTGGAAGGTCGAGGCGAGACACGCAAACCGGCACGTGAAATCGCAGGGCTACAATGCTGTCCCCGCAACATATTCTGTCTTTCGCGATGCCGTTTATGAGTTGATGGAAGCTGCAAGACGAAAACGGCCATGAGCGCGAAGTTGCATACCGGAACGATATAGCTAATTGGCCGCCGGGGCTGGCTGCCGTGATTGTCTCTTTACAATCTTGGTCGGGTCGGCGTTCGCGTCAACGACCACGCCAAACCAGCCAATCATCATCTCTTCCCAGCTTTGATCGCCCCATTTGACCTGCACGTTGGGATTGGGATTGGCCGGGTTGTTGGGTGAATTGTCAAAGTGCGCGGTGCACTCCATTCGCGTTCCCTTCGGCAACACAAGCGGCTTCGCTTCGTCGTATCCGAGTTGCCAGCTAAAGCTGTAGTTGGGTACCTTCAGTGCTGTGTCGGTTTCACCGGTCGGATAGACCAGGCGATATTCGAAATCCTTTCCACGCAGGTGCATGTGCGGCTGCAACCATACCAGTTGCGCGTCCTGTTCAAATGTGACCTGTGAGTGAACTTCGTAGTTTGGATCATTAGGAGGAATCGCGAACTGGTAGGTCATGGCCCCGATGGTCAGGTAGCGAAACTTCGGCGTTTCCTTCGCCAGTATCAGGCCAACTTTGGTCACATCTGTCTGTGCCTTGCCGTTGGGCGTGTAGTGCATCTGGAACACGATATCCGAACCAGCCGGGATGAGCTTGGCCGAGTTGCCAGTTAGGTTGAACGTCTGCGGCTGTATTCCCGGTACGTAAGCCACCAGGAACTCATTACCGCCTGCTCCCTGCTGTTGCTGATCGCCATTGCGCCCACGCTGTTGCGGATCGGGGCTCCGCGGATCAACCCCCGTGCCAGCCCCATTCGCGTCCCGTTTGTGAATGACCGGGACGAATGGCTCACCAGGTTTCGCATCTTTCAACCACTGTGACCCAGGTGGCCGGACGAATGCAATCACGTGATGCGTGACTTGCCGGTTGCCCGGAAGGATTTCGGCTGCCGTGACCCAGGTGTCCTTGGTGAAACCGCTCGGGACCACGATGTAAGTGTAGTCAATCACTCCATCGGCAGGTACGCTGTATGGTTTCGGCATCGCGATCACCAGATCGGGTTTGACGTTCCACCCGTCCGCCGGGAACTCCTTGAGGGCTGGCTTGCTCTTTGCATCACCTTCTGTCGCCCCGGTGTCCGCCCAGCGGACCAGTGTTTTGATCTCAGTCTCAGACAGCTTGCGCTCGTTTGAAAAATGGCCATACCTGGGGTCGGCGAACCAAGGCGGCATTTTCTTGGTCAGCACTGCGGATTTTATCGCCTGGGCCCATGGCCGCACGTCTTGATACGTGAGGAACGACATTGGCGCAATTTGGTTGGGTCGATGGCAGCTCTGGCAGTTGTTCTGCAGCACCGGAAGCACGTCCTTGTTGAAGGTGACGGAAGTCGATGCATTGTCGGCAGCTATGGCTGCCATGCTCATCGACAAAACAGCCACGACGATGCGCATCATAGCTTTATTATCCTCCGTTGGCGTACTCTTCAGCGGCGTTGATTAAGCTTGTGTCGACAGTGGGCCGCGATTAAAAACCTGATCAATATACCATAAGCATTTGAGACATTTATTTGGAACGTCGGTCTGCATTCTAGCCACTCGGATTTTGGGTCCTGGTTTCCGATCACCCGACCTGTCCCGGCTATTAATGGCCGTGGATCTACCGAGCACCCGATTCTTTGACAGTGTGATCTTCCAGCACCTCGATGCGGATATGGTCCGGCCCTTCAATAAAAGCAGACCTGATCTTGCCGTCGAAGGCCAAGTGCGGTCCGTCTGTCACTTTGACTCCGTCCTTCTTCAACCGTTCCAGCGTTTGGTCGAGATTGTCGACCCGAAAACCGAGATGATCTATGGTGTGTCCTTGGCTCGGTTCAAGGGCCTCGCGGCCCTTCCAGGCATCTGGAAATGCGGCCTTCGCGTTGCCAACCGGATAAATAATGATGCTCACATCGTCCATAATCAGCCCCACGGAGGGGCCGGTCTGGCGGCCGCAGCGGAAACGCAGTTCACGTGACGGTGGTGCCTGCCCGCGACGTTGCAATCCAAACTCTTTCATGTACCACTCGCCGGCGGCAATCGGATCTTCGCTCAGCAGATGAACGTGACCGAAATAAGTAATGTTGGCGGCCGTAGTATTCAATTCGATCAGGGCGTGATCAGGACCATCGATGTAGGAAAAAAAGAAGCGTCCATTTCCTCCCTTCCCATCACACTGATCGCTGATGTCGGTGATCGGCGTTTGGAATTTGGTCCCGCTGTCGACCTGTTTCTGATAGCTCTCCTTCATATTTTCGCCGCCACCCCAGCCCATGTGCCAGATGGCAGAGGTGATCTCGGACTTGGGTGCCGTATTGACTTTGGTGAAGAGCAGCCACGACTTGTGCGCCCACACTGCGTCCACGGCGCCCGCGAATTTGCGCTTCTCGGACTCGAGTTTGGCTGTATAGAAGCTGATCGCTGCTTGTGGGTCGGTCGCGTTGAGATGCAAGTGATGAAAATGCGCGAGCGGCTGCGCAACCGGCTGGGAAGGCTGTTCTTGTGCTGGAGCCAGAAGTACCGCGGCCAGCCCCGCAACCGCAATTCCTAAGCGCAGGTTCGGTACATGCATGGGTGGCATTTTACACTCCAACAGCGACTCAGGTGGCCCAGCTTTTGAGCCTGGAGGTTTTCAGTCCTCCGGCCTGCGAAAATGCTTCACCATGTATTCGGGGAAGTACACGTTCAGGAAACCGACAAAGATTTCGTTGATCAGATTCAATGCTTTCTTAACTCCGTATTCGTAGTCGTCTTCTACCACCAGGAAGGTGACACTGATATTGCCCCGCAGGTTGGAGTATCGAATCGAGAGCCGTTTGGGGTCCAGCCGCCGGTGTTCGGGTTGTTGGTTTGAGCAGCGGCTTTTGATGAAGGCCTTGAGTTTGGTGTTCAATTCAGATCCTGCAAGAACGCCCGGCAGCAGTTTCTTGAATGACAGGGTCTTGCGCTTGCCGTCGAAGCTGAGGCGAAAAGGCAGGTCCCAAAGCCAGTAGAAGCGAAACTCCGCCTGCCTGCCTTCTGTTCGGATTTGGCTGAAAGAGCGAAAGACTCCGCGTTGCGCGTAAATCTTCAACTGCTCGCTGATGGCGTCAAGAGGCTGGGTGCGGTTTCTGCTCTTCTCTGAGGCCTCCGGTGGAGATTTTGACTTTGGTTTTCTCTGCGTCTCCGCGCCTCCGTGGTAAGATTTTGATCTTCCTTTGCGTCCTCAGCGTCCTCTCCGGAATCTTTTGACTCTAGTGATCGTAGGCCATGCAGCCCGGTTCAACTTTCCCGAGAAACCCCGGCGGATATTGTGCCTTCTGCCAGAACTCCCGTTTGGCCTGGCAATTGATCACCGTGGAGATCTTATCCTTCGCAGCGATCTGATAGCTTCGCTTGAGCGCCGGCAGGAACTCTTCCGGGCGTGTGACGTACTCGCCGCGTGCTCCAAGGGATTCGGCCACTTTGTCGTAACGAAGGTTTTCATGGAACAGGTACATGTGCGCCGCTCTTCCTGTACCTTGGACGCCCCACGCATTGTTGTTGTAAACGATCATCACTACGGGCATCTGATATTTGCTCATGGTCTCCAATTCCATGCCGGAATAGGCAAAGCCGGCATCGCCGGTAATGCCAATGACCGGAGCGCCGCGATAGGCAGTCTGGGGACCAACTCCCAGTTGAACCGCAGCACTGACGCCGAAGGCGTACCCGCAATCTGGACCGATCGCGCCGTATTGATAAGCGCCATTGCAGATCTGGCCGGGACGGTAGGCCCGGAAGTAGCGGCGAGTATAGCGAGCGATCCCGTAGCCGCCAGCCACCACGGTCGTCTGTTCCTTGGCTAGGTCGCCGCGGTATAGAAAATCGCTGAGCTGCTGCGCAATCACTGCCGGATGTACCGCGTCTTTGTATGTGAGGCCAGTCTTGTAATAGTCGGCATTTTCATCTTCGAATTTCTTTCGTTCCGCCGCCAGTTCCGAGACCCAGGCCTCACGGTGCGTCGAAGTCACTGCTTCCAGCAGAGACTCCAGAGCTGCTTTTTCACAACTGACAATGCCTAGATCAATCGGCATGTTGCGTCCGATATCGGCGGCATCCGGATCAATGCGGACATATTGGGCATCCGGGCTGAAGTGATACTCGCCCACATTCGGCATGGAGTATTGACCAACAAAGATCACCAGATCCGCGCTCATCAGTGCGCCGGGGGCGGTGCTCGCCGAAAGCCGGTGCCCGTCGGAGAACTGCCCCCGAACAACACCCGATTCGACCACCGCTATGTCTGCCTTTTCTGCCACCTGTTTCAGGGCTTCCCAGGCTCTGCTGTAGAACACTCCTGTGCTGGCCACGATCATGGGACGCTGTGACGTGTGAATCATCTCCGCCAGGACACGCACGCGTTTGGGGTCTGGGTAAGCTTTGGCGTCAGTCCGATACTTGGAGTTTTCGTGGTAGTAACGCAGTTCGCTTGGATCTTTGAATTTCGCGCCGTAGACCTCAGCCGGAAAATCCAAGTGGACTGGGCGAGGTATACCGGTTTTCAACTGCCGGAAAGCGTAGGCGGAATATTCGTATATCCGGTTGGGATCAATCAGCCGCTTACCGTATTTCCGCATACCTTCGGTTGTGGGCTGCTGGTAGGCTGTCTGAATTCCCATCTCGGTGTCGTCCTCAGACACACGCTTGTTACTGGCCAGGACAAGCAGCGGCGTTCGAGCGGCGCTGGCCGCAGCAATATTCATGATCATATTGGTGAAGCCAGGGCCTTCGGTGCCAGAACAGGCAGCGATCTCACCGGTGACGCGAATGAAACCATCGGCTGCGGCGCACATCGAACCCTCAGTCCTGCCGCCAAAACAAGGGATGCCTTCATCAGAGATTGAATTGATGACATCGTAATTGCCAGGACAGCAGAACAGTGCTGCCAGCCCTTCGCTCTTGCAAACCTTGGCAAAGACCTGCGCGCCGCGCATGGGAAAGCTGGCTGGCTTGACGGGCAAATTCAAGGCCACTGGAATCGCATCGGGCAGGCGGATTGCTGGCTCTGCTGGCGTTGCCGCGGCTGCTACGACTCTGGACGCGCCGAGTGCACCGGCTGCAGTCAGCATCGACCGCTTGAGAAAGTCTCGCCGTGACCCGGTCTCGCCTGCTCTTTTCTTTTCCATGATGTCCCCCTATTTTGGGTCGGCGACAGTCTCAAGCTTCGGCCGCCTGGACTCAGGCCACAAGCTACGGACAAAGTTTACGACGTGCCAGATTTGTTCATCCTGAAGCTTGTCTTTGTACGGTGGCATGTCACCTTTAGTGCCTTCGCGGACGCTTGAAAAAATTGCCTGCGCCGAAGTTCCATGCACCCATTCGTCAGGGTTGGTAAGGTCGGCTGGAGGAGCGCCATTGAAGTCCCTCCTTCCCAGTCCCTTGCCGTCCTGATCATGGCATTCGACACAATTGATGAGGTAAAACTGCTTGCCCCGCGCGATCGATTTCGTGGTGTATGGAAGAGGCCCTTTTGCCACTCCGTGCTTCTCGGTTTCCTTTAGGGGGCCGTCTCTCCCAGTGCTTTGGACGATGATGCCCACCATCAAAAGACTCTCAAGTACTGCAAGCCTCAGCATCTTGGCTGTTGAAAGTAACAGCCCGGAGCAGGCAAGTCAATCGAAGTCAGCGAGGCCGGGACTTCTGGATCCATGAACCCTGTTCTCAAGTCCAAATTTAGCTCCGCGACATGTCCGCACGATTCATCTCAGTGCATCTCAATTAGCGCATGCCATGCATTTTCAGAAAAAGATGCCATAACCATCTGCCTCCGCCCAACACGAGTGCGGCTGTAATCAGGACTACAAACACGAGCGTGACGAGAGAAGATTTCTTACTCATACGCAAGTGCCTCCCGCACCGTGATTTGTGACGCCCACCACGCAGGCAGAAGACTGACAACCGCAGAGAAGAAAATTGACACGGCAAGCCAAATGAACAAGCCCTGAAGTTGAAACAAAAAGTCCAGTTTGCTGTGGAACGCCAGCCTGACCAGCGCATCGCCGAGGACCTTGCTGACCGGCCAGGCAGCAAGCGCGGCAAGCGCCCAGCTAAGTACCCCAACCACTACGCCCTCTGTAACAATGATGAGCCAAACAGTCGTGGGCCTGGCGCCAATTGCGCGTATCACTCCTATTTCCCGGCGGCGTTCCATCACGTTCAGGCTCATGGTGGTTGCCAGACCCAGGCCGCCAACCACCACGATGATGCCCGACATGATCACCAGGAATACAAAGATCATCAGCATGTGCTGGTCAATACCAACGCGTCTATCGGCTTTGCTGGTGCTGCGCTGCATGCGAATGCCTTCTTGTTCCAGGCTGCATTCAAGATTGGCCTTGACGGCGTTGATGGAGGCAGCGTCGGTCTTGTCCAGGATTAGAAAGGTGCTGTTACGCATCCCCGGATGACGTTGATCAGCGGAGACCTGCGAGATATAAGCGACGGGAGGAGGAAAGAATTCCCGGGCAATGCCGACCACGCGCCACGAAGTCAACGCCGGTCCCATGCGGAAAGACACAACGCTCCCCACTTTCATCTGCGGGGCTGTCGCTGCCAGTGTCGTGTTCACTACAATGGCATCAACCTCGCCAGGCAGCAGATCACGTCCTTCAACAATCTCCAGCCTGATCATCTTGGTGTCCGAGGGCACTGCCATCACAGAGAAGCGTTCACCACCCAGCGTGTTATCTCCGTACTGCCCACCTCCAGGATGCGGCGGAAGTAATCCCTCTGAGGTGAACCAACTTTCACTTCGGACTATGCCGGGTGTGTTCTTGATAGCGCGTTCGATCTGGTCCGCCGGGTACGCGGCTCCGAAGGCAACCGTTAAGTCGTACTTCTTGAAAGCAAACTGGTGGTCGAGCGTGTGGATCATTGAGGCCCGGATGTTGATGGCGGACATGAAGAAGACGCCGCCCACTGCCAGAGTCGCCAGCGTCAGAGCCAATCGCGTACGCCGCCGGAAACTATTGCGAATGGAAAGCAGGAGCGGGCGGGACCTTCCTCCTATCCCCGCCAGCATGCGGTCAAACATCCTGGGGCCGAAAGTGTTGCGCGAGACTCCAAAGTCGGCGAGCGCTTCCCGAACTGAAATCGCGCTGCCTTTCCAAACCGGGTAGGCCGCAGCCAGAAGCGGGACCGTCAGGCCCACAGTGACGGCCCCCAGGTAAACCCACAGCGGCACGGCAAAGCTGGTGATATCGAAATTGAGCAGAAGGGCTAAGGGACGGCACAGAGCGCGGCTGCCTAAAATACCCAGAGGAAGAGCAACCGAGAGCGCGGCAATTCCCAGCAGCAGCGCTTGGCTAAAGTAAATCCAGGCTACTTGCCAGCGTGTCCCGCCAATCGTTTTCATCACTCCAATTTGCCGGACCTGCGAGGCCATCATGCCCATGAGCAAATTCACTACAAGAATTCCGCTGAGAATCAACACAAAGAAACCGAAGCTGGACATGGCCAGCAGCAAGACGCCCATGATATCGGCATGGGGATGCTTGCCCGGCCGGGGAATATCCACGCTACGAACGATGTGACCGCGGCTTTCCACCAGCTTCTTTACGTCCTGAGCGACGGAACGAATGTGTTGTTCGTCAAGCCGGTTTTCCGCCACCAGAATGTTCAACTGGTCCAGATAGGGTTGTTCGCCCAACTGGGCAAGCGTGCCCAATGTGATGTAGCCGTAGACGCTGTTCTCCATGCGCGCCTGGGCCTGGCCAACATCATGCACTCTGCCGGTCACATGCAGTGTCTGTTCCTTCCCCTGGCCAATCCTAATCGTCACGGTGTCGCCGATCTTCGCATGCGCCACCTGAAAGGCGTCTCTCTCAATCAGTATTTCTCCAATGGCTGGAGGCCACGCCCCTTGCTCCGCCACGAACTTGCTGATGCGGATATTTCCATAGTCCTTCACCACAAAGATCGCCAGATAACGCCACTCGCCTGGCCCAGTTTTGATCCGGGCGTTCAGAACTCTTCGCGCCTCCGCATCGCTCACATCGCGGTCGGCGAGCACAGCGGAGATGAGAGCATCATCAACTGCGTCCGTCTGCAAAGTGGCTGAGGCCGGATTCGTTGCGAGATATCCTTTGTCCAATTCCCGTGTAATTACTGCGTATGCAGAAAGAACAGCGGCAAAGGCTGAAATTCCAATCGCAATCGCCAGCACCACCAGGACTGTCCGAGTGCTTTCCTGCCAGAAATCACGAATCGCTTTTTGCCAGGGTGCGGTCATCAGCGGGCCTCGGGTACTTCTGCGGGCGTGGGTGCCGCAGCGGCTACCATACCGCCGTCTGCCACTTGGACTTTCCGGTCAACCAAACGGGTGATGTCGCGTTCGTGTGTGGCAATCACCACCGTTGTGCCTGAACTCGCCATCGTCCGAAAGAGGTCAAGCACCTCACCGGCCGTGACGGAATCCAAGTTGCCTGTGGGCTCGTCAGCCAGAATGACCGGCGGATCGTTAGCGAGTGCGCGCGCGATCGCGGCCCGCTGCTGCTCGCCCCCGGAGAGAGCGGAAGGCAGTTTGTCCGCTTGCGGCACCACACCGACGCGATCCAGGAGATCTACCGCACGTTTCCGGCGCTCGCGTACGGGATAAGTCCGGCAAAAATCCATTGGCAGCATGACGTTTTCCGCCACCGTCAATGTGGGAAGCAGTTGAAAGAACTGGAACACAAACCCCACATTGCGGCCACGCCAGGCAGCCAGACGGCTCTGGTCCAGGCCCTGAATGGCTGTTCCGCCAACCTCCACTGTGCCGGATGTTGGGCAGTCAATTCCGCCCATCAGGTTGAGTAGTGTTGATTTACCGCTCCCCGATTTGCCAACGATGGCGACAAATTCGCCGGCGGCGATTTGCAAGTCAATGTTTCGCAGTGCGGCATAATCTCCTGCCGGCGTATGGTAAATTTTGCTGAGACCTTGCAGCTTGATCATGTTTTCGATACTAAGGGACCATGGCTGAATGGTCCCTGAATGTGATGTTCATGCTGCGTTCAGCTTGGTTCGCGTTTCCTAAGAGGAGTAGGAGGAGACTTGCGGATTCTAGTGGTGGAAGACGAGGCGTCACTCGCGAAGCGGCTTGCGACGGCTCTGGATCATGCCGGCTATGCTGTGGACTGCGCTGCCGATGGAGAGCGCGCCCACATTCTCGGACACGACGAAGAGTACGATGCCGTGGTGCTGGACCTTGGGATACCGAAGATGGATGGCTTAACCGTCCTCCGCCAATGGCGCGAAGCCGGTCTCGCTATGCCGGTGCTGGTGCTGACGGCGCGAGGAAGCTGGCACGAAAAGGTCACAGGCATTGATGGTGGCGCCGACGACTACATGGCAAAGCCTTTCCGCATGGAGGAATTGCTCGCCCGGTTGCGCGCCCTCATCCGGCGCGCCAGCGGACAAGTCAACCCCGAACTAAGGTGTGGCGCGCTGGTTCTGGATCCGCGGTCCGGGAAAGTAACCATGGATGGCGACGTCGTACGGTTAACCAGCCACGAATTTCGCGTGCTGTCTTACCTGATGCATCACCCCGACCGTGTGGTTTCGCAGAGCGAACTGACGGAGCACATCTACGCCCAGAGTTTTGATCGGGATTCAAACACAGTTGAAGTCTTCATCGCCCGCCTGCGGCGGAAGCTGGGCTCCTCCTCCATTGAAACCGTGCGCGGCCTGGGCTACCGAATTAAGGCCAGGTCGTGATGCAGATGCGCTCTCTTCGCTGGCGCATCCTGCTTGGTGCTTTGCTCTGGACGGTCGGGTTGCTTCCGGTGGGCCATATGCTCTTTCTTGTCCTGACAGGTCGCGGGCATTCGCGGTTTATTGGGGTTTTTCATGTCGGATTGTCCAGCATATTGCTGGCCCTCGCGCTCGTCTTTCTGGCGGCGGGTTTTGCGCAAGTGCGCAGCGGCCTGCTGCCATTTGACCAACTACGAACGCGTTTGTCGGCGGTACGCGATGGCCATGAACGTAAGATCGACGGGACTTATCCGGCTGAAGTACAACCACTCGTCAATGATCTTAATTCACTGCTTGAACACCGCGAGAAGACGGTGCAACGGGCGTTGGCGAAAGCCGGCGATCTGGCCCACGGTTTGAAAACACCGCTGTCAGTGCTGGCGCAGGAGGCAGACCGTGTCGAAGCCGAAGGGCAGCGCGAAGTAGCCGCTGCGATCCACCAACAGATAGAAAGGATGCGCCGCCAGATTGACTACCATCTGGCGCATGCGCGTGCTGCTAGCTCCGGCGGGACACCAGGCGTCCATTGCGTGGTCTTGGTTTCAGTCGAGGGACTTTCACGCACGCTGCTTCGGATTTATGCCGCCCGCGGACTTGATATTAAGGTGGACGTTTCTCCTGAACACTCGATTCGAGGTCAGCGCGAAGACCTGGATGAGATGCTGGGGAATCTGCTGGACAACGCATGCAAATGGGCCAAGTCGGCTGTCAGCGTGCAATCGTTTCGGGAAAATGGCAGTATCGTCATTCTCGTGGACGACGATGGACCAGGTATTGTCCCGGAGATGCGAGATGTAGTCCTTCAACGAGGAGTGCGTGCCGACGAAGCGGCGCCTGGCTCCGGTCTTGGCTTGTCTATCGTGCGTGATCTCGCCGAGGTGTACGGTGGGACCATCTGTCTGGAGAACTCTCCCAAGGGCGGTCTGCGCGCGCGACTTCAGCTTCCTGCTTCTTAGGTTCATTACAACGATGTGAGGCGTTCTGTTACGCAATCCTGCTCGTAGGTGCCCATTGCCTGATAAGCCGTACGGGGCTGTTGAGGGCTTCGTCTGAATGCACGAGGACGACTCCCGCATTGTTGTGTACATGGGTTGCGCTCTTCCATGATTAAAACGAGAGCATGTCTTACGTCACATAATCTAGTATTAAATTAGTGTTAAGTTATTGTTAAAATTATGTTAAATTTCGGTTAGTGCTATGCTGACGCCGATGTCAGCGGCAGCACTTGAATTTATGAGAGTGTTTGCTACACGGGTCATCAACCGCTTGAAGAGGAGAAGGGGAAGGCAAGCAGTCACGCAGTGTCTTCTGCTGGCCGCGATCATGACCTCCTCTGTTCTAATTGCTGACGCACAAATGAACACCGGGACAATGCCGAAGCGCGGACCAGATGTACAGCCGCAACACCAGGATGTCGTGTCTACGAATGAGTTGCAGGCGCCACATGAAGCCCAGACTGCGGCCCGTCAGGCACGCGAAGCACTGGAGCGCCAACATTACGCCGAAGTCGCAAAGCACATTGCGCATGCGCTGGAGATTTACCCGAATTATGCGTTGGCGCTGGAGCTTCGGGGAATCCTGAACTTGCGCGAGAAGCATCTCGAAGAAGCCTGCTCCGATTTCCAGCGAGCCATTGAGTACGATCCAAGTCTCGGGGCAGCCTATCTGTCATTAGGCGCGGTTTACAATCGTCTCGGCCATTTCCAGGAGGCGGTGGTTCCGCTCAGTCGGGCAGCCGCGATCCTACCCACTGCCTGGACGGTGCAATATGAAATGGCCCTGGCCTATTTGGGCTCAGGAAAATATGAGGCTGCACTGGACGCAATTTCCCAAGCTGCCGAAAAGAATCCGGCCGACCCGGACAATCGGTCATCGGTGTTTTATACAAAAGCGCGTGTACTGCTGGAACTGAACGATGATCTGGCAGCCAAGGCCGCCTTTGAGCAATCCATCCGACAAGACCCCAGAGGGCACTTCGCACAACTGTCACAGGAACAACTCGAACGCCTCAATGCCCGATCCAGCGGGAAATAATTGCCCGCGCTAGACGAACTTCCGTCGCATCCGGTACAAATCAGCGAACCAATAAGAAGCGCCATTCTCGATTTTTGGGGTATCTGGGCTTATGTAAGTCTTTGAAAAAGGCAGGAGTTTTGGTTGCGGGGGGTGGATTTGAACCACCGACCTTTGGGTTATGAGTCCTCCAAGACATGTAATTTCAACGACTTACACGTAACTTCGCGGACTGATCAAGAGCTTAGAAACAGAAAAAGTAATGTTGAGGAAGAGTAAATTCTCCCTCAAATCTCCCTCGATATTCTCCGGCAGCAAAGCGGTGTGGAGACGTTGGGACCGGTTCGTACCACTCACATGCTGATGACCGAGTACAAAGGAAAAGTTCCTGCAGCGATGCCTATGCGCCGATCAGGCCGACCGATCAAAGGCCATGATCGCTGCTGCCGAAATACCTTCGATGGGGTCGTTGCGGAACGCCAATGCGACAATGCTCTTGGCTTCCGCTGCCAACTCCGGGTCAAACGTCGTCCTTCGCTTGGGCATTCGTCTCTCAGACTCGACATCATACCCCAGACAAACAGCAGGGACCTTAATCGACAGCGTTCTCCACAGGACGGGCTCGCCAGCGCTGTGTCCTTTTTGTGTCCTACGACGTCATACTCCATTCGATTTACCCATCTTTTCCCGAAGCCATGCTGTTGGGGTACTGAACTCTTGACGCAACCGACCGTTGGCCGTGCTTACTGCACAGTCGAAATGGGATCCGATCCTGGCTTCTCGTAACATACTCGTACCGGCTTCCAATTGACGCACGATAGCCACGCCTCCACCACCGCCAAGCGGACGTATTCATGGTATTCGGAATCGGCATTCAGTCGCAGATTTGTAGAAATGGGAATAGCATCCCTTGACATTTTGTGCCATCCTGGCATCTGCAGCGTGCGAAATTCTGCTGTAACAATTTCGTCAAGCAGGCGCAATGCTGCCGGTGCTTTCCATCGATCCTCTCGCAAACGGTCGAACAGGAATGCTGCCAGTCATATTGCTGGCGTAGCGTTCTTGTCGTTGCGGGATTCCCAAAGCAATTGAGCGGTGTGGAGAGTACCCTTCTTGGTCTCCCAATAAATACCTTGCGCTCCCAGATTGTGCAAGGAAGTTTTCCGGCTCTGAATTTCGTCTGCGGGCCACCAATCAATCACTTCGTCCGCAATTCGCAAGCGCTCATCACAGCTGATTGGTACGTCCAGAAACAAATCACCGGTGTTCAAGAGTGGACAAGCCATTTGGTCGCATTCGAACTCCCAACTGCTACGAATCTGGCTCCAGTTCAGTGAATCAACAGGCATGAGTGAAATTGTACCGCCGGGACGAGTCGCAGCCAGTTTTCGGAAAAAGGTTTTGCGCTAAGTTTCCGGCGCGCGGGGAACCTCAGGTCAGCACGCGCTTCCCAATTCATCGACTGCGCTTCGGCTCACCCTTTAAAGAACTCGGGCATTCTGCTTCTTGCGCCGGCCCCCCTGATTTTGACGAATTTCATTTTGGCCCTACCTTGCTCTTGCTCAGACCGAAAGAACTGGTCGAATGCAGGAGGCGCGTTTGTTCGGATCTCTCCAGGAACTAATGGAAGGGCTACGGTCCAGCGGCTATATCACCGATCCGGTGACCATCAATACCGTCTATTTGGCGTCCGCTCTGCACAGGCCTCTCTTGTTGGAAGGAGTCGCCGGTACGGGCAAGACTCAGTTGGCATACGCCGTTGCCGACGCGGCCCAAACCCCGGTTGAGCGTTTGCAGTGCTACCAGGGGATAGACGAGGACAAGGCCATCGGGAAGTTTGATGAGTCCCTACAGCGACTCTGTGTAGACCTCAGGGCCAAAACGCCCAATATGGATTGGCAATCGTTGGCGACCGAACTCCACAGCAGGCGATTTTTCTGTGCCGGACCGCTCCTCCGCTCCCTTGAATACGAAAAACCTTGCGTCCTATTGATTGACGAGTTGGACAAGGTGGATCACGCATTCGAAGCCATGTTGCTCGAAGTATTGAGTGTGTGGCAACTGAGCATCCCCAAGCTTGGAACTGCGACAGCCAAAAGCGTGCCTTTTGTCGTGCTGACTTCAAACGAAGAGAGGCGGATCGGCGATCCTTTACGTCGGCGTAGTCTCTACCTTCGAATTGAACACCCAACCCCGGAACGAGAAGCAGAGATTGTCGCTCTGAGAACACCCGGGTCGAGCCCGCAGTTTCACGCTGGTATGGCTGGGCTGGCGAAAGCTCTGCGGGGCTGGTCCATGGAGAAAGCCCCGTCTGTTTCAGAGATTCTGGACTTGGCTAATGCGCTAAAGGTCCTGGGCGCCGAGCAGGTCACCGCCGAAATGAGAGACATCCTGTTGCCTCTCTTGGCGAAAACCGAGGCTGACCGAAGAAAACTCCTCATGAGAGACGGTTTCGCTAGCCTCATCTATGACGCGCAGCAATACACAGCTGCCGCCCTCACCGGGATGACAGCGTGAATGCCCGCTTCATGGTCGGCGTACTTTTCTGTGCAACCTGCAGCTGCTGGGCCAACAGTTCTGTGACGCAAGATCGTCTTGAAGCGGAATACTATGTCGCTGCTTATGCCCAGCACTATCGTGTGCCTCTCAGGCTGGTTCGCTCCATCGTGCGCCAGGAGTCCGGCTGGCAGAGGTGCGTTGTATCTCCGAAGGGCGCGGTCGGGCTTATGCAAATCATGCCCGAAACTGCCCAGTGGCTCGGGATCAAGGACCGCTGCAACATCAAGGAAAACGTATCCGGCGGTGTTCGTTATTTGGCTTGGCTGATGCGTGAATTTCACGGAGACCTAAGGCTTGTTGCCGCCGCCTACTACGCGGGAGAGCGGGCAATATCGAAGAGGGGCCTGAAATACGCAAATCCTGACGTTGTAGCGTATGTAGCTCAGGTCCAGGCAAATTACCAGAGTCAAGCAGCCTGGGAACTGCAACACCCTCCAAGCCAAACGAGGAGAAGGAAATCACAATGAAAATCTGCCGGATTTTGTTACATCTAGTAATGGTTGCTTCTGCGTTCTCACAATCGCGGCCTGTGGACAGTAGCCCGCACCCCAGGGTCGGCAAGCTGACTCTTGATCCCCAGAGTGTCACGGTGCTGCGCTTGCATGCGGGATTTGTCAGCTCGGTACGTCTTCCGGAAGAGGTCAGCTCCGTCGTGCTTGGAGATCCGAAATGCTTCAAGGCTGAACACTCCGAGGCCGAACCACGACTTGTGTTCTTAAAGCCCCTCAGCTCTAAACCGGGCGAGACCAATGTACTGATCACCACTAAGTCCGGACACGAAGTCGCGCTTCACTTGGTCAGTGATGGAGTCTCCAATGGAGGCGACGTTGATTTCTTCATTGACTACGAACGGCCACACAGCTTTCTGATCCATGCCGGCCAGCCTAGCTTCCTGATTGGCGAAAGTCGACCTCTCAACTCCGAGGCCTCCCCACCCTCCTCCAGTCCCAATCAGGCAACCGGCGAGGCACACAAGGAACTGCTCAGACAATCACGAATTGGGACTCCGGAATGGGTCGGAAAACAACTGCAAGTTGCCATAGGAGCTGTCACACAAAGCGGCCCACAGATGATTGTGGCGTTCTCCGTTCTTAACAATACGCACTCCACTCTCGAATTACTGCCGCCACAAGTTCAGCTGGCCGGGCCATCGAAGCAAGGACCGGGAAAGACAACCAAGGCCGAGCAGATACCGATCGCTGACTACACGCTTACGCAGAGGCGGCTGGGGCCGGGAACCAGAGCCGATGGAGTGGTGATGTTCGAACGCCCCGGTTTCAAGGAATCGAGCGAGCATTTGCTTCTGCAGATCGCTCAAGTCGACCAGGTCGATCACCCGGTACTCGTTCCAATCCTATTCACGGCACCAGCTAACACGGAGGCACAATGAATAGTTCAGACGGTCCTGATTCGGCGACTCCAGTTGTGGTTCCCCCGCAAGTCGAGCCGGCAGTGGCGGAGCTCTCAGCGCCACCATCGCCGGGCACTCCACGAGTATTTGCAACGAGCGCGAAGCAGCAATCACGGCAGCAGTTAAGTCAAAACAAACCGCTTGTCATCGGCGCGGGTGCTGTAATCTTTGCACTTTTGCTCTTTGTGGTGACATCTTCACCGACGCACAAGAATGTGAAAACGAATGCCCCGAAGCCGGCAGCCCTTGCCGGAGCGCAGGGCGTTGAAAATCCCGATTCGCAAAAGAGTCTTTTCCCCGTCACCGACTCTGGACGGCCTGCAAGCAAAGACCCGCACGACGGACTTCTTAATGAGCAGGACGTCCAGCGCACCGCCACGAGACAGCCCGCCCAGGCTAATGCGGCTGGCGCGGCGAAGGCTCCCCAAGTCGGCACCTTGGGATCACTTCCACCGTTCGATCCCCAACGCCAATGGCAGGCGCCCCCGTACCAACCGAACAACGAAAGCAGCGACGGCAATAGCGACCTCACCAAACCGGAGAAGGACACTGATCAATCATCGCTGGTTTTTGTCCGAAAGGTCACACAGACGGATGGGAACCACCCGCCGGCCCTGGGCAATATTGATTTCGAGCCCACTCTCGGACTCGCCACGGGAACCCGGCTACGGGCCCGGCTTGAAGCCGCCGCAAGCACCGCGATAAGGACACCCGTCATTGCTGTCGTCGAGTACAACTACGAACGGAACGGCGAGATTGTCGTTCCTGCCGGAGCAAAGGCGTTTGGCCATATCGAGCAGGCAGATCGTTCCGGGTATCTTTCCATTCGATTTGACTCGCTCGTGATGCCAGATGGTTCTTCCACCAGCATTGAAGCTGTGGCAACGGACCTCGGGCTCAGACCTTTGAAAGGCAGAGTGGAGGGAAAGAACACGGGCAAGAATGCTTTCATCCGGTCTTTGTCGGGAATAGGCCAAGTAGGGGCCCTGTTGGCTGGCCGCAACGGAAGCCTGAATCAGCCGTTCAGTGAAGGTGACCTTGTTCGGGAAAGACTTTCTACCAACATCGGTGAAAGTGCCGACCAGGAGGTCACGAGGCTCTCAGTTTCAGAACACGTAGTGGTTTCAATCTCTGCGAACACTCCCATCTACGTGGTGCTCGATCACGGAACGAAAAACGGTCTTGTTGCTCACGCCGCACAGATGCCAGCTACACCAGCGGCACCATCACAGAACTTGGAGTCTGTTCGGCAGCTCTTACAGCTACAGAGAGAGCTCAACCAAACAGCGGACGTCAGCCCACGTCAGTGAACACCCGGCACCGTTGGCTCTTTTAGCGTTTTGGTTGGTCACATCGGCTCAATTGGAGGCAATCTTCCGAACTTAGAGGGTTAGTTGTTTCGAACCAGCACACGAGTTCTCAGAAGACCAAATCACACATTTGGTCATTTGAGCACCTCACGGCTTTTCGTGGGGATATGTGCTGACCCGGCTTCTGAAATCCGAGCCTGGCCAGGAAACAGAAACGGGGCCACGCGCGAGGGAGGAAGCCAGAGGTCATGCCAACTCCTTAGCTCGAATGGTTTCCCACATCAAGTCAAGGAGAACCAAAAATGCGTAGAGTACACGGGCATTCACACATCGTAAATCCGAAAGCAGAGGCAATTCGAGCGGTTACACTCTCGATGATCCTCATCGTGATTCTAGCCTTCGCAACTGGTTGTCAGGTGCGCAAAGCTCATCGGCAAGCACGTCAGAATAAGCACCGTGCGAATCAATCCCAAGTTGCACGCGAAAATCAGAGGCAATGCAGGTGTCATATCACGCCCATGCCGACTGAAAGCGAGAGAGCGACTGTAACCACGGCCTCTAGAGAGCTTCAGGACTGAAGAACACAAGCAATGTTCTTCGTCGTCGAACAGAACGAACAACCTTTGAGTCGGAGACCTTGCCATCAGGAGGTCTCCTCTCAGAGGGTCTGCCAGCCAATCTCGTCCCGCAGCGCACTTTTCCCTTACCCGGATTTGAGAAAATCCTGGAATTTATTATCGGTAAGAATTCTCCTGGCGCCCAGTTCGGAACTCTGCCGTTCCGAAAACCTACTCGGTTCCTCCGTATCTCGATTTAACAAAATCCTGCGATTGAATATCTGGAGAAATTCGCCTGACTGGGAACGCTGCCGTGTCCAGCGACGCGTAGTTTGTGATTTGACAAAATCCAGCAAGTGCTTATCGAGATAGACCGCTCAACTCGCGCCGGAATCGCACCAGTTCGCTGTCCTGCCTCAATCGGCTGCCAAGCCAGCCTCGGGCTTTGTATTGAAGTAAGCCGATATAACAAAATCCTGCATTTGGTCCATCACTCCCAACCGCAGACCGGGCTCGCCACGCTGGACTGATCAAAAGCTGAGAGGGGGTGTTCAGAAATCGCAGAGTCTCCAAGACTCCTGTCCAGAACGAATCACCCCGCTCGCAAAAGTCGGCTCACCTAGTCTTTCAACCACGCTTGTTGGCGGATTTTGTCGAAATTAAAAAGCGCCGTATTTTCTCAATCGTGATGCGGCGGCCGCCGTCGCGATGGAGGTCGAATGAGATTCGGTTATTTTGCTTCGCGCAATCGGGAGCTTGTCCTGCTTGGGTTGTTGGCGATTGCGTGTCTTCAACTCTACCCATGCACTGCTGTCGCGCAGAACACCGGAAGCGCCCCGGTCTTCAACAAGGCGGTGCAAGGCCAACAAGCAACGCAGCCGGAAGGCACGTTGCTCAACGTCGTCAACTGGGTCGGAAATGTAGTGGCTCCGCTGCTTGCCGTCGGTGCAGTCGTAATGGCCGTTATCTCTTACTCAAATGGGCGAGGTGTGGCGCGCTGGGCCGTAACGGCCGTAGGCCTGCTTTTGATCTCCGGCCTTACTCGTTTGATTGAAGCTTGGATTACCGCCGGCACGTCAGGCGTGCAGTAGGCAAACGACTGATGAGACGAGGCTCTGAAAGATGACGCTCCCTTCCATTGTCAGCGAGCTCTTGCAATTGCTCTTCGCCCTGGCGATTCCGGCCGCGACGTGCACTCTGGTTCTAGCTGGATCGGCCTTGCGGCAGGAAGGCGGCCTTAATTTTCAGGCTGGAGGTTCGTTTCAAAAGTGGATTCTGTGGACTGTGATTCTGCTGACACTGCCCCAGCTTCTCTCATGGTTTGCCGGTCAAGGCATCGTGTTGCCAGCGCAGGCGGCAGGAGGAGCAAGCGGCTGGGTAGCGGGTATGGAGACGAGCTTTAAGAACTTCGTTTCGGAGTTTGTCGTGGCCCGCATGGTTCCCGTTCTGGCCGCTTTCTTTGTGCTGAAGGCAGCGCTGGATGGAGCACAAGGACACAGCCCGCTGGGATCCATCGTCGCTGCCATATTTTTGCTATCGGTTACGAGCACCATGCAGTTAATGCAGTCCTGGAACAGTGGATCGCAATTTGCGACCACCGACATGCTCAACTCTGCATGGAATTTTCTGGCCAGCAACATCCTCCCGGAGGCAGCTGGACTGGCCGTGGTCGGGGCGATCCTGAACTATGTGCGACATAAACCGTTCGTGCCGCTCATCGGCTCGGCGCTGGCTTTCTTGAGTATCTCAGCCGTCTGGAAATTGGTGCAGAGGTTGGTGGGGTAGAGGTGATGGAAAACGGAATTCTTAATCTGACGAATTGGCTCGGCAACCTTTTGATGCCGACCGTGGCGGGCTTATTTTTTGCCGCAGCCATCTGGCGGTTCAGCAAGGGAATGCACTATCAGCATTTCTCCTATGCGGGCTTTGCGTCACTGATGTGCTCCGGCCTCTTGAGGATGCTCGAATCGTTTTCTTCAAATGGGGCTTGGAACGATCCCGATCGCTACTGGCTTGCGATTCTGGCCTTGGTGAACTGGGTCGGCAATGTCGCTCTGCCTTTGTACGGAGTCGGCCAGATTGTATTGATGGTGCTGCACTTTGCCGGCCTGTTGGAACGACTGACTGTGGGTGAAGTGTGGGTCCGCAATGCGGTGTCCGCCATGTGTTGTTTTGGATTGTCAGGCATTTTGCGACTGGCAGAGTTCTGGGTCCAAAACGGCACCGGTGGTGTGCACTAGGAGAGATGGAAATGAGCCTCAATGTTACGCCGGTAAACCGGAATCTACACACTCGGGTGACATTTCTGCTTCTCGAATTTGAGGACTTGTTTGTCGTACTCGGGGTGGCCGCGGTGATGAATGTTGTCGGTCGATTCGTGGGCGGCCAAATCGCGGGGCTTCCGGCCGGCATGGTCCTGCAGTACGGGGTTCCGATATCCATCGTTCCCGTGCTGATGGCGTGCAAGTACGGCAAGCCCCGTGGTTATGTCCGTGACCTCCTGTTTTGGCACATCAGGCCGCGCGCCTACTGTGCAATCGCAAGTGACCGGGAACTTAAGACGCCCTATCTGAGGGAAGAATAGCTATGCCGCTGACGGTTCGAGAACACGAACGAAATCTCCGGAACCCTGCTTCGTGTGAGCAGCTTCCAGTGCGCGATTACCTCGATAACGTAGTGATCCGCACGAACGGAGCTGTTGTGGCCGGCTATGAGCTAAAGGGCTTGCTGACATATTTCGCCAGCGATGAGGGACGTGACCGGGGCAAGATGATGCTGGAAGCACTGCTGCGGTCCATACCGGAACAGAGCATGAGAATGCAGTTCCGATACGAGGTTGTCGAAGACCTCGGAGACTTGCTCGATCGTTACGCCGCCGGCCAGGAGTCGCCCCATGACGAAGTAATGTCGCTGGATGCAGTGCGAGTGGAACGCTGGAAGGACAAGGAACTTAGGGGTCAATACGCCAGGGCATTACTCCACGCGTATTTCATCTGGGACCCCACCATTCATCATCGTTTGACGGGCAAGAGGGCGCGGCAGCAAAAGCCGCTGCTAAGCTTGTCGAGCACGCGTTGCATTCAGAGGTCCCGCCAGGAGCATGAGGAACTGCTGGCCGAGTTCGAGAGCCTCATGAATGGCATCGAGGCGACCATGCAAGCCGCCGAAATCGGAGCCTCCCGTTTAACGGACGAAAAGTTGTTCCTCGAAGCGAAACGAGCACTGAATCCTTTTCGCAGCGAGACCAGGCCCTACCGGCATGGCGATGAACAGCTCGAATACCGCAGTGCGCGGGAGCAGATCGCCGACGTAAGCATACTGGACGAGACCGTAACGCACCTGAACATTGACGGAGTCTTATATTCCTTCGTAAGCCTGAAGGAGCTCCCGGACGCCACCTTCCCGGGAATCTTGAGGGAACTGGTCTCACTCGACTTTCCGCTTACCGTCAATGTCCAAGTCACGATACCCGACCAAACAAGGGTGCTGAAAGGCTACAAGAGCCGGCTGCGCAAAATGCAGGCAGCACAACGAGATTCACACGGAGGTTTTCGGTCGAACGTCGAAGCGCAGGTAGCCGAATCACAATTGTTCCAAGTGCAACAGGAGATTATTGCCAGCTCGGTCAAAACTGCGAGGCTGAGTCTCGTTATAGGCACGCGGACCTCCACCCCGGCAGTCACAACATCGGAGCTCGAAGAAGCCGAGCGCACGATCAACAACAGGCGGCAACAACTGCTCTACGCAGTGGCGCGGATGAACGGCGCCAAAGCTGTTACCGAAACGCTGGCGAAGAGGCGTCTCTATTTCAGCTCTTTGCCGGGGATGGGTGAAGAAGACCTGCGCGAGCAGGACCTGCTGAGCAACAATGCGGCGGATCTGTTGCCTGTGGAGAGCCCCTGGCAGGGCACGCCTCGTTCACCATTATTTTTACTCGAAACCCCCTACAGACAACTGATTCCGTTCTCCCTCTTCGATCCCTCGCTGAGCGACGCCAACATGCTCATTATGGCGAAGTCAGGCGGGGGCAAAACTCTCATGGTGCAACAACTCCTGCTCATGGCCAGCCGGGCGAATCCCCTGGTGTCCATCATCGAACGGGGTGATTCCTATCGGCACTTGATCGAGCTGATGGGCGGGCAAATGATCACCATGTCACTTGACTCGGAGCAGACCATCAATCCCTGGGACCTTCCCCCCGGGGAACGTGAGCCTGGCAAAGATCAAGTCTCATTCTTGAAGAATCTGACCCGGCACATGCTGGGCGAGGGAACCGAAGACACCGAACTCCTCGATAACCTGATCACAGAAGCTATTCTCCGAACCTACAAGCGCGCGGCGATTCGTCCATCGAACCCCATCCCGACTTTCTCTGATCTTCGCGACGAACTCGCGCAGTGGAGGGATGAGGAGAAAAACCAGCGTGTGATGCAGGAGGCTCAACTTGCAGCTATCAAACTGCGTAGTTGGACCGGAGAGAAGGGTGTTTACTCAAAGCTTTTCGACCGGCCCACGACGATCTCTCTTGCGAGTCCATGGCTCTTCTTCAACATCGAGAAGCTCAGCGATGATCCACGCCTCGAAACCGCGATGAGTCTGCTCATTGCCCACGCAACTGTGGAGCGGGCATCGGGCAAAGCGGGCAGGCGCAGCATCACCGTGCTCGATGAGTGCTGGGCCCTCTTACGTTCGCCGGTTCTTGCCCCAGTGGTCGTCCAACTCTACCGGACGGCAAGGAAGAGAAATGGAGGCATCTGGGGAATCAGCCAAACCGCCGAGGACTTCGTCGGTTCAGCTGCCGATCCGATCGCGCATGGCGCGGGGATCCTGAAAAATTGCACCACCAAGATCATTGGACAGCAGCCGGGCGACACTACTGCCTTACGCCAGCACTTGCACCTGAACGACACGGCTCTCAACCAGATCAAGCATTTCAGTGCGCCAACGAAAGGCCGCAGCTCTGATGCTTTGCTCGTGATAGGCGAGAAAGCAGAGACCACACACACCATTCGAATTGCTCCAACCGCCGTCGACTATTGGGTGATGACCACGTACCCACGAGAGCGCCTTTACCGCGCCTGGTGGTTGGACCAACACAAAGATGTCCCTTTGTTGGACGCGTACAAAGAACTCGCGACGGCGTTCCCAGCCGGTCTGGCCGACATGGACCAGCTGCCGGAGGAGATGTCGGGCGAGGTTGTGAGAGGAGTTAAGAATCTATGAAACCCATCAGGAACCTTCTCGGAAAAATAGGGTTTGGTCGTGAGCACCTGTACTTGGCGCCCGCCTTACTTGTCATCTTCTTCACCTTGGCGGGAACTGCCAGGGCTGGTGTTTCTGACATTATCTCTCTGCTACAGACCATCACCAGCACACTGCAAACGGGAATTGGAGATGTTCTCAAGCAAATAAACACCGTCAACGCCACCATCAACAATCTCCACCAGCAGGTGGTCTGGCCGATTACGGCGATCAACCAGGCGAAGGGATTTGTCACTGCCACCACGAACCAATACCGCGGGCTCCTGAATCAGGTCCAGACTCTTCGCGTTGAGAGCGCTACCCTCGTCAATCCCACGCGATTGGAAGCCCAGTTTCGCAGCGGCAATGCAGGCAATCTTTCGCAATTGCAGGCCGCATTCACGCAGGTTTACAACCAAGTTCCTGGAGCGACTCAAGCGCGGTCGCTCGAGCGAAACATGATGGACATGGACGACGCGTCGGCAGTGACCTCATTGAAGACGTCAATGATTGCCGACCAAGCCAGCGGCCGCATGTTGACACTTGCGGACACGCTGGAAACGCAAACTGCCGCATCGGCGCCTGGTTCGGCACCCTTGCTGGGAACTCAGGCGCAAATCGCAAACCTCGAGAACCAGGCCTATCTCGCCAAATTGCTCGCAGCCGAGCTTCGTGTCGAAGCGACGAAGCTCGCTCATGAGAACACAGCTCTCAAGCAGAGTGCCGCAAATGCGCGAACTCTTCGCCTACAGCTGCAACAGGTGCTAACGCACCCGTGAGGAGTATGGATATGAACAACAGATTCATCGGTTTCGTGCGCAAGGTTATTGGAAATAAGGGCACGATCACTCTGGTATTAGCTGTATTGATCGTGGTCCTGCTGCCAAGTAGGGCTATCAGCCAGTTTGGTCTGGATCCATGCTGCGCGATCATTTCTGCCGGCCTGAATACCATCTCCGGGTTGTTAAAGAGTGTGGTGGCTAAACCCCTGGCGACCATCCAGCAGATGCAACAGCAGGCCACAGCCTTCGAACAGCAGGTGGTCTATCCCATCACGGCGATCAACCAGGCGAAGGGTCTGGCTGCGCAGTTCCAGGCAGAGTTTGCCCGGATGCGCCAACTCTCACAGACAGCCATCCAGAGCGCGACCCTGGCCAGCCCGCAACGGCTGGAGCAGGCGTTGCTTTCACGAGACGCCTCCACCATTCCGCAAATCACGGCCAGCTATAGCGCAGTCTACGGGGCCGTCATGCCGGCCACCGATGCGTCGCAAGCGGTGCGTGACGTAGTCGACACGACCGACGCGGAGGCCCAAGCTGCGCTGAAGAAGGCCGTTGAGATAGATGCCTTGGCTGACCTCGAGCTTCAGGCGGCTGAGAGGATGAATCAACAGCTACAGAACGCCGCTCCGGGGAGTGCCGCGATTTTGGAAGCCCAGGCATCTGCCTGGGTGGTCAGGGCCAACGCGTATACACAGTCCGCGATGGCAGAGTTAGTCCGGGTTCGCTCCATTGATCTGGCCAACCACGGAGCACAACTCAAATTCAGCACCGCTCATGCGGCCACACTCCACGACCACACCGATCAGTTCCTGCAGAGGAAGTGAGGCAGCAGTGTTCTATTTTCAGCAACTCCTGAATATCGCGTTGTCGGGGATCGACGCGAGGGCGATCGTCAGCACGGTCACGAACATCGCCTATGGGATCTTGCTGATTGGCTTTCTGATTGGGCTGTATAACGCGCTGATGCTTGGCGGCGATGTACGCGCACTAGGCGTGACAGCAATCAAGTACCTGGTGGTTGCAATCATCATCGGGAATTGGAGTACTGCCTTCCGCGATGTGAACAATTCGTTCAACACCGTTGCCCAATACATCGGGAATGCTTCGGGCGCTGGAGACATGTTTCTCAGCTGGATGGACCAACTGGCAAAGCAATTTGCTAACAGCAGTGTGTCCTTCTGGGACATCGTTACGGGAGACATAGCGGCCCTCATTGGTGTATTTCTGATCGTCGTCGCTTACCTTCTGTACGCTATCGCGGTCATCCTGTTCTGCTTCTTCTATGTGCTCTACGGCTCCGTCTTGTACGTCCTTGGTCCCCTCATCCTCGCCTTGCTTCCGATGCCAGGCGTGGGCCAATTGGGAAAGTCGTTTGCCAGGAACCTGATGATTTGGAACGCGTGGGGCGTACTCTATGCGACCTTTGGCGCACTCCTAACAGCGATCCAAGTGAACCAGATTACTCAGGCTGGAGGTGGAGGCTTCCTAGGCTTTTTAAAGGGACCCGTCGATTCCCTAATTCTCGGATTGGTGAGTATTTTCTTTGCAATTTCGATCGCTTTGATTCCGTTCATTGCGAAACAGGTGATATCGGGTGATGTCGGATCAACAGCCATGTCCATGGTACGGGCGGGCGCAACCGCGGCAGGGCTCGCACTTGCCGGAGGAGCGGGTTTCGCCGCGGGTGCAAGTGGAACTTCAGCCGGCACTGGAGGAGCAAGCTCAGCGGGGAGCGGTGCTGGTGCAGGAGGGGGCGCAAGCAGTAGTGCCGCAAGCAACACAGCCAGCACCAGCTCGTCGATGCCTCCCCGAGCACCCAGTGTTGGTCAATCGATTCACACCGGACTCGCGGGTGCTCTCAGCTCCGGGACAGGGCCAACGAGTTCTGCAACAACGGCGAGTGGTTCAAGCCATGGCGGGCCTACGGGTGGCCGGAGTACTGGAGGATCTTCCGGTTCTGGTTCTTCTGGATTCCAGTCGTCAGGGGCGGGCGCCTCAGGTTCCGGAAGATCGGGTTCAACGGGGAGTGGCTCGGGCGCAGGCTACCGGCCAAGGGGAGTGGCCCAGCATGTTGCGTATCACGCTGCGAAAGCCGTGGGAAGAGCAGTTAGCAGGGATAAGCCTGAAAACAACTAGTCGTGCCTAACTTGGTTCTTGCGAGAAGGAGCTGACGAATATGTGGTTTGCGCCAAAATCGAACGGTAAAGAAGAGACCCCGGAGAAAGTTCGCTATTCCAAATATTACGAGCACGACGGAATGCTGAGGGCTTATGCGAATCGTGCCATGGTCTTGGCTTTTTCGGTGACAGCAATAGCTTTTCTGGCCGTGGCCCTGCTGGCGTACGTCCGAATCCAGCCGCCGACCGTCATTCGAGTAGACGCTAATGGTGAGGCGACCATTGTAGGTAAGGCCAAGCCGTCAATCACCGTGTCCCAGACTGCCGCCGAAGCTGAAGCGACTGACATCGAGAAACGTGCATTCGTAAAGCTGTTCCTTGAGCGTTACTTGAATTTCTCGCCCTTCAATGTAAGCCGCAAGTGGGCGGAGGCCCTCAACATGATGACCGCCAACCTGCGCCGCTCCGCGATGACCAAGATGCAGCAAGATAACTTGATTGGGCAGATCGAAGACGACCAGACGCGCTCAGAATTCCAGCTGCGACGTCTTGAGCCTTCCAAAGAAGGGCCGGTGACTTATTCGGCGTTCGGAGTAAAGGAAGTCCACCATGTCCACGAAGACCACAGCGAAACCACGGAGAGGATTGTGAGTGAATTCCGTATCCGTCTGGTGGTCGAGAAGCGATCGGAACAAAACCCCAACGGCTTACTTATTGGCGAGTATTGGGAGCAGCCGATCGAAGGCGAAAAGAGGAACCTCGTATTGCAGGAAAGCGCGCCCACAGGTCAGGAATGAAACTAGCGCCGCATTCCGGCTCAAACAATCCTTAGATATTCGGATCAAACACGGAGTTGAAATGGAAATGAGAACTGCAGTTGCGACCGGTGGCGAGGGAACAGCAAAGCAGGAAGCCGGACAAACTCGGCGCAGAAAGCGGAAGAGTTCAGAGTCGAACGTACACGTCAGGTATTTCTTACCCGGAGACTGTTCCTCATCAACCAAACCGGAATTGGGAAGAGAACTTGGCGATGAACGAGCGGCCCTGTTCGAAGCCTTTCGGACTGGACAACCATTCTTTGCTTTGACGTTATGGGAGGCAGTACCGGATGACCAGGGCGACAGCTCGTTGATTGTAAAACAGGCGTTGCCTCGAACCTGATTGGAGACGGACCAGCACCGATTTCTCAGGAGACCAAACCAACAGTTTGGTCCTTTGAGCACCCCGCGGCATTCGTGGGGACATGTGCTGACCCGGCGTTCGCTCTTAAGCCTGGCCAGAAAAACCAAACCAATGGGCCAGGTGAGAGAGGAGAACGCCAGAGTCACGGGGACTCCTTAACTCGCTGATTTACCCAGCAACAAAGTTGAGGAGAAAAAAGGAAATGAAACATACGAACTCAAGTCCGTCGTCACGAACAATCGAGCAGGTCGAGCTCGATCACAACGGAAATTTGCAGCAACGCTCCTGCATGTCAAATCAGGACAGGACAACACAAAACACCCTTTTCAGCTTCCTCTACCCCAATGCCCGCCTCGCCTGCTTGAACCTCATCTCGGAGTCTATGCCTTTTCCAGTTGAGGTGGTGGAACAGGTGTCGTCCGGCGCAAAATACAACGGAGTCACTTACCTGCCTGTCGGCAGCCGAAGGTCGATTGCCCAGTGTGAGCTCTATCTCATCGAAGAAGGAGTTCATGATGCAATCGCCGATCGCTTCCGCGCCTGCCCCGAGGCATTAATTGCTCATTTCGACATTCTTGTATCTCCCTGCGACCTCCTGGAAGTGCAACCAGATTTGCGAGTGCTGGTGATACCCAATGACGTACCAGGACTCAATGACTGGCAGGGCTGGGTCCGGCAGTCGGCGGTTTCTAGGTTTGATTTGCCGGGCAGTCGTGTCCTCTACCCATTCCTGATGTCCTTCGCGGGGACGCAAGCCAAGGGTGAGTTCGCATTGATGGACGATCCTATCGCGGACCGTTCGAATGCGGACATCATTATCTCCAAGAGATGTCTTAAACCCATCCCGAGGTCAAGCTCTCAGCAATTCCCCCCATACGGAATGTTCAGGGGTGAAGTGGTTCTTGGGATCAATGAGTCTCAGCGCGAAGAATTACTCAACGCGGAGATGATACTGAAGCTGCTCGACGAGCACGTGTGCAGGCCCGGATGCGATTCAACGTCCTCGCCCGCATTACGCGATTTTGTCGCGCGGACGTTTCCGGTTCGGAAACTTTGTGAAGTTCAACAGCAGTAAACAGCCAACTCGCAGCAGGTTCTGGGCGGACTTTCGGAACGTCCGAAGGTTCGCTGCAGGGCCGTCATCATAAGGCACTTATGGACAGCTAATTACAAAACTCGAATTACCGGCAGCACAAGTTCTCAGAAGGCCAAACGAGAGTTTGGTCCTTTGAGCACCCCGCGGCGTACGTGGGGACATGTTGTGCTGACCCGGCTTAGCGACTCGAAGCCTGGACAGAGAGAAATACCCAATCAAAAAGGGCCAGGCGGAGAGGAGGAAGCTGGATCAGCAAACTCCTTAACTCGTCCAAGCCCCACAAAAACCTGTTAAGGAGCATACAAAAATGAATAACAAAAATAGATTCTCGGTTGACCAGATACAACAACTGGAAATCGGCAAGAATGGAAACGTAATGCCGATGTTCAGAGACCTGAGCCAGGACAGCACCTTCAAAGGCAGTCTGCTCAGCATTCTCTACCCCGGCATCAAAGTTGCCTCTGTCAACGTTCCGGTCGAGCCTCTTTCAGAATTGGAAGAGTCACGAGTGCGGAACGCCATGGGCAACCTAACGTGGAAGGGTGTCCGCTATAAGTTGGTGGGTGCCAGCGGCTCGGCAAAAGAGGGAAAGTTCTACTTTGTTGACGAGCAGCACCACGCAAAGATCGCGGACCGGTTTCAGAACTGGCCACAGGCAGCCATCGTGTATTTCGGCATCCTGGTTTCCAATTGCCGAGTTGTTATCGAGGAACCGGATGTACGAGTACTGGTTGTTAGCGATGGAAACCTCGGTACGAATGATTGTCGGCCGTGGGTTAGCGAGAGGTTCTTCTTGAAGTTGAACCTGCCTGCCGGCGCGTTTTACCAGTTTCGAATCGCTTTTCAGGACACTCAAGGGAAAGGAGCGTTCAAAGTCATGCAGGATGATGTGGCCGACCTGCTGGATGCGGATATCATCCTGCCTGAAAGCTGCATCAAGCCGGGCCTAAAGATCCCGACAAAACTCTACCAGCTATTCGGGACCGGAAGGAGGTTTCGCGGTCGTGTAGTTTTCGGCGTTCGCGATGTCTCTCGCCAGCTTGAGTTTGAATCGAGCTATACCCTCACGCAACACGCGCCGGGTGAGTCCATTCTCACCGAAATTCTGCCACCAACGCAGGACCGGATTGCAAAGGTCAGCGCGGCAGTGGGGCAAGGCCGATACGAAGAACTTCTCGAACTCATTGGCCACAATCCAGAAAAGCTTCAGGCTGGAGGGTTGGGCGTTGAAGACGAAGTGGACACTGTCGAGGGTCTGTTACTCGCCGATACGAGTGGCCATATCGTCAAGAACCCATGGGTCAACTCGCAGCTCGACAAGTTGCTTGCCCGCTGGACATTCAAGGCTTGCTCCGGAGGAGCATTCCACTTGCCGGCATTCGCGTTGGCCGACGATGGGTACTTGCTCGCTGTGGATGGGAAGCTGTATCACGGGTCCGACTGGATTCCGCGCCGGCATTCCATTTCACCGCTCCAGTCCAAACGTGGCCTCTGCGTCCGCTATCCAATCCGCATGTTCCAGGACCTCCTGCCGACGGAGAATCTTTCTTCGCCGGAGCTGTTGAGCTTGCTCCGTCAGGAGCTCGAGAGCAAAGGGTGTCCGAATGCGGAAAGTCTGGCCGGGCAGATTGCCAACACTCAAATACAACTAACCGGAACGTATGTCCTTCACAGCCAGTGGGCCAAGGAATGTGGCGGCGACTTCGACTTTGATTTGGTGGGCGTGATTGAAGAGGATCGCTTCCCGCTGTGGGTCGCAGCCCGTTTCGATTGCAAGAAGAACTTCGCGCTTGCAAAGACCAAGGCCAGCAAGGCGAGACATCCATGGTGGAACATCGTGCATGTCGCCCGCAAAGCGGTCGGCAATCAGATTGGCTCCATCACGGACCTGATTACGTCATGCCTGGCGGAGGACAGGCCAGATCTGGCGGAAGAGCTGGTGGTAGAGCTTCAGAACGCGCTTGACGCCTTGAAGCACGGAGTCGAGCCCGATCAGAAGAAGATCGCCGCAATACGTCAACAAGTAACCCATGCACCTTGGCTCCAGTTCAAGCGGGAGCACAGGGTCTCCGACCTGCCGGAGCACCTGGAGGTCAAGAGAACCGACAGAATCGGGATTCTCTGGAACCATGTGCGTCCTCACTTCGACGAGTTGCTCACACAAACGGCGCCTCTCGAAGCTTTCATCGGCCTAATTGACGGCGAGACCGTCACGGAAAAGATGATCGAGGAGTGTCACTACGTGCATAGCGCATATGGCTCTGTGGTGGCCGAAATCGCTCAGCGCCAGACGGGGCTGAAGAAGCAACGCGATGAGGCCGTGAAGTCCTATGACGGTGTGCGGAACAATCCGGACAAAGACGTGCGCAACAAGGCGCGGCTGGCGCGCAACGCTGCGCAGGCTGCTTACTACTACGACCAGCAACGGGCCAAAGATGCAAGAAAGGCGATCACGAATTTCGTCAAAATCTGGGCCCAAAACATAACCCATAACCGGATGGCCTGGGCCCAAGCCTTGAACGCGATGGTCTGCAGAGGCAAAGGTACCGGATCACTCATTTGGCTGGCATTTCCCCAAGAACTGGTTTCACGATTGGCGGCGCTTACGGGAGGCAGAGATGTTCGCCTGTACAGGCCAAAAATCGTCGAGGGATTTGTCGAAAAAGATAAACACGGCCGGGCCTTCCTGGTCGAAGCAATCGACGGCGGTCTAAGAGCAACGTTCCTGTTCACCAACAGGAACGGGAAAGTCTCGCTCGACGACACCATTATCCCTGAGGATGCCAAGGGGCTTGAAGACAGCCAAAGTTCGGAAGCGGGAGCTCAGGAAGCACAACCGGCCCAGGAGGACGAGGGACTTGGCCACGAGATCTCGGAAGAAATCGAGTTCGAGCCCGAGTTCGCCATGGAGTCGGAGGATAACGAAGTACCGTTCTAAGAATGATCAAAGCAAGTAGTCAGCCAAAGCGGAACCCCCAAAGGGTTCCGCACCGGCTGAAACTGGGAGAAACTATGAAACGGAAATTGATTTGCATCCTTATATATAGCCTTTGTGTCCGGCCAGCCATGACGGAAGAACAGCCAAGGCCCGCAGCCGGGGACCAAAGTGTCGGCCGCGTGTCGACGGCCATAGATCATCTGACCGTTCTCGAGTACGACGAGCCGGTTACTATGGCGGCTGCGGGGAGCTCCGCGTTCCAAATTGAGCGGCAGGTAAACAAGGTCTTCATTAAACCATTGAGGTCTGGGGCGACCACCAACCTGTTCGTCTGGACGGCCTCGAATCACGGCTACAGCTACGAACTCCTGGTCGGGGATGTAGCGAACATGAATGCCGTGATTCACAATGCCACACCCAAAGCACAACCCGCTCCCGATGGCCGGGCGATGGAACAGATGGCCGACGTTTTGGTCAGGCGAACTTTACTGGGCGTGCATGAGATCAACAGCACTGCGATCAAGGATCATCCCAGGAACAAAGTCCAGCTCCGCATTGAGCGGGTATTCCCTGGCCGGACAAGCCTGTACATCCAGTACTCAATCGAGAACCGGACCGGTAAGCCCTATCGTGTCACAACGCCTAGCGTCACTTTGTTGCAACCGGAAAAATCTCATATCAACCCTCTCAGTCTCAGGAGTCAGCAAATCGACCGCCAGGTCATCGACGAACTCGGAAGGGCCAAGGAAGTACCGTTGACCGTTGCCCACGCTGAGAGCCAGATTGATCCTGTCATGCCCGGTGGACGCCAACAAGGGATCGTTGCGGTTGGACTATCCGAGGAAATGATCTTGCCTGTTGTTTTGCAAGTTGCTTTTGACAGTGACGTAAAAGGCATTTTTGTGTTTTGACAGTGATGCAACCGCCAGCACAAATCGTGCCGCAGATACAGCAGAACCTGCGCTGTCTCTTCGAACAAGATCCCGAGGCACAACTCCTAACAGGAATTCGCCGGCGTCTCGCCGATCCCCTGAAACCGGAAAACGAGGACGGGCGGTTTCGGCCTCACCCTCTTGTTGTGTTGCTGGGCGCAATGGGCGCGATTGCTGCAGGGGTATTTTTCTACTTCAGCTATCTGCGCCCATGAATAGTCGCAGCCAATACGGCACCAATCCGCGCACTGCCCGAGATCAGGAGTGCGATTCTCCCCTCATACTCGGGGCGCTCGTTGTACTACTCTTCCTGGGATCTTCGTACATCATCGCCAGCCGGTATCATCTGCATAACTCGCAAATCGTAGAAGCCTATCTCTACCTGATCTGTTTGGCCGCTGCGGTCGGAGCGACTGCCTGGTATCGGATCACCCTTCGAAGACGCCGCGAGGAAACATGGCCGCATCCCCCTCTCTTCATCAGCCAGGAAAGGGACCGGGCAGTCGTACGGGCTGCATACAAACAGGGCTCAATCGTCCTCGGTTACGACGTACACGGAAAGCCCTGGCTATGGCCGGATGCAACCAGGGTCATGCAGACGGTCGTATGTGGGGCGACCGGATCCGGCAAGACCACTTTGCTGCGGAACATCATTACTCAAGATCTTCAACGATCGGTAGGGCCGCCAGATTCCACGAGCCGTATCCCGATGCTGATTTTTGACGGGAAAGGCGACCAGGAGTTTTTGGCTGGCCTCCTTCCGGCTATCGAGGCGGCCGGCCGCATGCATCAACTTCGAGTCCTGAATCCAGCCCGGCCGGATATCTCCGTTCGGTACAACCCGTTCTTTTCGCACGACAACCTCTACCAGGAACATGCCAACTTCATCTTTGAGAGTTTCGATCTAAAGCAAGATTTCTTCCACGGCCACCAAGCGACCTATCTCAACGATCTAGTGCGCGTCTTGGCGCACACGGGCAAACGATTCAACACGCACGATGTGCTCGTAATGGCGTTAGACCCGCTGGTCATGAAGGAACAGATGACGGTTGCTCGCGCCCGTCTCGAATCGCAGCAGGGAGCAAATAACCAGAGGCGATTGAACTTTGAAATGTCAGTAAGGAACCTGCTCCAATCCTTCGAGGACAGGGAGCGCGTACCGAAGATCCAGGGCTTGCTCAACGAGTTGATGACGTTCCTTGAGGATGATCTCTCGGTGGTCACGGGGGCGTACGATGACCTGCTTTCGCTCGATGAGGTGATTGACCAGGAGTTGATCCTGTTCGTCTCCCTCAACGTCAATAAGAACTCGAAAGCCGTAACGGCCCTGGGACGTATGTTGCTCCAGAACCTGCAGCTTGTTATTGGCAAACGCTATGAGGACGAACAGAAGCGGAGGCGCGACGGCAGGCCAATGGTGAGCGTCATACTGGATGAGTTTGCTCCCTTTGCCTATGCGAATTTTGCCCAGATCCTGCAGACTGCGCGTGGAACCAACACGGCATTTCTGTTTGCGCTGCAATCCTTGCCGCAATTGCTGGCGGTTAGTCGGGGATTTCAGGACGAGATCTCCTCGGCCCCCAACACCAGTATTCTGCTGCGCACCAAGGACGAGGTTACCGCGCAATATTTCCGCAAAGCGTCGTCGGAGATGTCGCAGAAAAGGCGCTCGCTGAACGTCCAGCGCAAGGGATTGGTTACCGACCAGTATGAAGAGATAGGGTCTGGAAGCGAGACTGATATTAAGGAATCACGCTCACGCGATGACCACATCAAGAACCTCCCAAGAGGTCAAATGGAGGTCCTGATGACCGACAATCGCAAGGGCACTCTGCACTCTCACCTGCACGTCCGGGTGCCAGCGGAGTATCGCATTCCGGGATTTACGCCAAGGATTTACCCGCGCCTTTATTCCCCGGAGTCGCTCCGTCACGGCGCGAACTTACGGTTCAAAGACCCGGAAGCGCGCAGGCGGAATACTCGCATTCTCGGGCGGAGTTTTCGTACATGAAAAGCCCCTGGCGAGCAATGATGATCTCATTATTTCTGGCGTTGGCCGTGTCGCCCGGGTTTGCTCAAAGCGCGAACCAGACGCCAAGATCCCAGTCGCCCAAACAGAAAGAAGGCCTGTTCGACTTTTCGCTGAAACGTATCAATTCCTCCGACCATGATTATGGCCGATGCATCGATGAGGGACGCCGGCTGCTCCTTGAGGAAACAGTGGAAAGAGCCTATTTCTGGTCCAATGTCGTTGCGGCAGGGCTGCTCAGTGGGTTCTTCATTGTCATCGTTCACCAACATCGAGTCCAGAAAAGAAGAGAATGCATTGTCTCCGAAGCGCTGGCGCAATATCAGCATGCGCTGGCTCGCGCCGAGGCCCAATTGGACCTTGCTACCAGGCGCAATCACGCCTTTATGGAGGCGTTTACCTCTACTGACGAGATCAACATTGAGCCTGGACCGATTCAGCTGAAAGCCAAAGTTACACCGACTGTAGCCAGCAAAGATGCTGGCCAGAAGGCAGCAGCTAAGCCGAATGCTGTGACCGCGTCTCCGTCAGGTGCGCGGGGCCAGGCTGCCAGGGCAGGGGATAAACCGGGCACAGATACTCCTAAATCTGGCATGACGGTTGAGGCCAGTCCTCAGTCACAATCCGCCCTTGCTCACCCGGTCAAGGGCAATGCTGATGTCGATCTCGTCGCCAAAATCAATCTCCTGCAACAACAACTGAGTGGATCCCAGGAGCGTGAAAAACAGATGCGCAGGCAACTCAGCGATGCCGAGCTTCGCCTCCAGAAGGAGCAACAGAAAAACCGTAGCCTGAAAGGTGAATAGCGAAAAAATATGATCCTTGGAGTTCGAAAATGTCTGAAGATCAGCCCGATCTTGAAACTTTGATTAAGAACATCCGTCAGCAATTCTTGCCAGGCGGCCCCCTGACTTCTATCCAGGACCGCGCTGAGTACGAGAGTCAGATGAATGCACTGCCACCGGGCGAAAGAGAACTGGCACAGGAGGTCACTTTGCATGCCGATATGTGCCGGTACTTTTCGCAGAAGAACTGGGAAGTTCCGCCCCACATCCGGCAAGCGGTCAAGGATGTTCGAACCCTGGGCGTGCCGGAACGCACGGAGACCATGCGCGAAATCAATGCAGCGCTGATGGAGTATCTGCATGATATCAGTGAGGGTACTGAGCTTCGGATGTAACTGGTGGTCGCGTTTTGGCTGTGACACCCAGGACCGATACCGTTACACTCGGCACGCCGCTTTCTACAACTCAAGCGGCGTGCGTTGCGGAAACAAGGTCCGGCGTCATTGGACCGTCCCCGGACTGGTCCGCTTCAATGGCAGCGGTGATTTTAACCCTCACTATCCCGGCCGTTCGGTTGGGCAGACGTTCTCCTGTACTGAGCCGGTTTTTGCGCTTGGAGGCAATCGGATCGTCTTTCAAAACCAGGTCCGGAGGTCAGCTACTCCGGACTTTTTCCTGGTTGTCGTGACAAGTGACCGCTTCGGAATGTTCGACTTTGACTGCGGACACTGGAAATCGGCGTCAACCTACCCGATCGCCGTAAGTCATCTTCGGGAGAAACAAGAGGCCCTGCTGCTGATGAAACCCAATGACTGGGTCAGCAGCAATCTGGGTCGTTGGCAGCTCAGGATTACCACCCAGCTAGAAGCCGGAGCGATCCTCGAACTCGCTGAAGATGGGGAGGAAGGGTAGGCGGGGGCTTGTCATGAGATATGCGAAAGGGAGTCTCGTCGTTAGCGGTGAGCGCGACATCCCATTGTTGCGCCTGGTACGGAATTCAAGGTTCATCACCCACGATCAGCTATTTGAGTTTATGAAGCTTGGCGGTTTCGATCATGACCGGAATGCCTTCAACTGGCGGCTCAAAAGGCTCAGAGATTCTGGCTACGTCAGTAGCTGTGCGGAGATACATGGCGCCGGATCCGCCGTGTACAGAATTACGAAGAATGGCGTCACTCTGCTCGAACACCACGGACAATTTACCACTGTAATGAACTCCAAGACTGAGCACCTGCCCCACTTAGTGCAGGCCTTTCATGCGATCGAATTGAACTCCGTTCATTTGACTCTGGCGCGGCACAACCTGGTCGCGAGCTGGCAGACCGAAGTTGAAATAGCGTCCTTCAACACAACTTCCCACTCTCCTTTTTGTAAGGATTACGACGCTGTCGTGGATGTTTGGTTAGGCGACAGAAAGGCGCGATTTGCTCTGGAATATGAGCGCACGCTGAAGAGTCTGACCCACTACCGGCGCATACGAGACTTGCTCGAATTGGAACAAGAAGTGAAGTGTATTCTGTACCTAACCTCCGGCACAGAACTGCTCGGCCCATTGGTGCAGGAGTTCGGATCCGTGCGGAAGAATCTTGCCTTTGCTACCGCCGGCAGTTTCAAACAGGACCTTCTCGACACTGCGGTGCTTCTGGGCAACGGGCTCTTAGCCGCGCGATTTCGGGACCTACTTCAATGACTCGACCGGATCTATTGCCTTTTCTTTGCCTTTTTCTCGTAGTGTTTACCCGGTGTTCCCGCGGTGTTCTCGCAGTGGCTTTGCCGTGTCTTGATGGCTCGCAAGGTCATGGCCCGAAGGATCTTAGCTTCCGACTACCCTCTTGATTTGAATCTACTTTCCCTATGTCGGACATGCCCCTTTTTTCACTTGGCCTCTGGCTACCGACTAGGTTGAAGTTGCTGCCCCTCAATCCTTAGTCCAGCGAAACCATTGATACGACGCCTTAAGCCTCGCATTACGCGCATGTTGCCCTCATGCGTTCCTGCTCACCTGCAAACAAATGCTCATGCTCGTTGTCATACAAAACAACAACTTTATCCTTCTGCACTTGTCATTCGTTGTTCCCGGTTGCCGCTACCATCTCGTTAACGCGTTGGTCGCTACCTGCCCATGGTTGGAGCTGTACCCGTCAAACGTTTTGTCACTTGTTCACCTGGCACTGGTTCGAAGTTTAGACGTTTTAATGTGTCATCGTTGGTTCGTATTGCACTCGCGGTCCATGTAGAACTGGCAAATGTATCCGCGCAAATGGTGCGATCCTGACCGATGCTCCGGTTGCTAAGCTGGGCGCTTAATGTTGGCTGGTAATGTCAGTTCGCGGCTCATGAACTGGCCCACTGCCGTCGAACATTCTGCCACTGGCCACCACGACACAGCCTGAGGTCTTGAAGACCAATGTGCCCATTGTGCGTTCGTGCTTGCAAGGCTTTGCCTGTAAAGCTGCCAACAGTTAATGCAATCCTAACCGACGCCTCGAGTCGCTAGTTGGGGCACTCGATGCTGGATTGCACTGTCTGACATTGAAACGTCCTCAACACTGCTAGCCGCACTTTCCGACGAATTAGTGCCAGGCCCCAGCTCGACACGGCCGTCATACCCAATGCGCTTGGCCGTGCCATTGGCCAATGCACCGACGATCCGAAACAGACGCGGCACTGTCTCAATCACCCTCAACTGAAAAGGAGGAACGGGATGACAAACATCCGTTATGCACCGAAGTATTTCGTACGAGAAGGGCAAAAGCACGAGGCGAGAAAGGTGAAAGCTAAGGAGTTGGGAGAGAAGTATTATGCGCTTGCCCAAACGCATTTCGCCCGCTCTGATTATTTCAGCGCCAGCAGGCTGTGTGCCATTGGGATGACCCTATCTACTGGTCCCTTCATGCTCGCCGTGAGGGACCAACTGGAAGACCTGTGGGCGCGCTGTGATCGACTGCTTGCTTCCAACACGGATTCTAACCACTGGGAGTTTTGCGCGATAAGAGTACAGGACGCTAACACAACCATGCCGAAAGTGCATCTTGCCTTTCTCAATATTGACGAGGTGGCAGAGCTCGAGAACAAGCTTCTAGCCTTTAAGGAAAGCGGCGTCATCGAGAACTACGAAGTCTTTCCCTCAGCCGGGACCCGCATTAGAAGATGTCCTATTGAAGGTCACAGAGTTTACCCTCTGACAACAATTCCCCTGCACGCCGCCAGCCTCGGTCTGCGGTGCCACACCCAGCGGGCTGCACGCGATTCGAGCCACGAGACGCAGGCAGGGTGCCGAACTCCCTCACTTCTTGCAATTGTCGCTCCCCACAACAACGACAACGACCAACCATTCCCTGAACTGGACAACCGACCGCAACCTCAAACATTAAGGAGCTTTCTATGGACAACGGAAATAATAAAAGCCGCGGACGCATTGTCATCGACCGGCTTTTCACCGCAGAACAGATAGGAATATCGCTTCCTGAACCTCATCCGAACCGCGCGATCCGGATCTTCCTGGATATTGCGGCTCCCCATGACTGTGAAGCAATTGCTCTTCGTTCAATCTATATGCCCAAAGGGGTACTCCTCCTGGAAACTGCACGCGACAGACTGGCGGATGGCGCCATTTATATCTACGACTGCGAAGCGGGCGACTTCTACACCGTGACCTTTGAGGCCGACTCCTCCGATGAGTTCACAATACGGCAATTCGAACAATTGGTGGGGGAGTACGACCTGCTTCGCTACGCCTCTTGTCCGGCTCTCCTCAAGGGCCCGAGTCAGGCCCCTGGCGCCGCCTGAATCGGGGCCTTTTGTCTCCATTTTCTCGTGTGATTTGGACGAATTTAAAAGCTGTTGTAAACCGTGCTCATGGAGGTGATTCATGGAGAAAGGAGGTAGCCCGAACCGTGAGGTGGCTAGACGGTATTTTCACCTGTTTGTGAACCGCACCGCGTTTACGGTCCAATCGGACAAACCGGACGCCAAGGGTAAACACTACTATTTCCGGCCGTCCGTGCAATGGTATGAGTGGCGGCGCTGGCCGGAGGCGGATCGGCGGCTGTGTCCGGAAACGATCTTGCGGCACCTCGCCGGACAGATCACAGTCGCTTTATATGCCATTAATCCAAAGACACAACGGTGTAAGTGGATCGCCATCGACGCCGATTACACGCAAGCCGTTGAGCATCTCCTAAAGCTGCAGGCTGCGTTGCGCAAAGATGGAATTGATTCGGCGCTGGAGCGTTCCCGGCGTGGTGCGCATCTGTGGATGTTTGCGGCTTCACCTCTACTGTCGCGCGATTGCCGTCTCTACACCTACAACGTGGCAAGTCGGCTTGCAATTCCGATCAAGACAACCGGCTCTACTGACGGAATCGAAGTATTTCCGCGCCAGGATGAGTTGGACACGGACGAGTTTGGGAACGCGATTCGGGGGCCGCTCGGGGTGCACCGCGGAGCAGGCAAGCGATATTGGTTTTATAACGCGAGCTACGCGGTAGAAGCGCAGCTGACCTATCTGGAAAGCCTCAACCGGATCACTGAGCCACACCTGGCGGAGTTGGTGAAGGGCCTCAGCCTGCCGGAGGAGTTCCGGCCCAGGCCGAAGCTTGTGTTACCGCCATTTAACCCCAATCGGAGAGAGTTTCACATTCTCGAGCATGTCTCGAAAGGCCGGCGATCCGGAAAGGACTACCGCACCCGATGTCCTTCCTGTGTACAACTTGGCCGAGACGAGAACGGGGACAATCTGGCTATCAAGATATCGGATCCCAGGACATACAAGTGCTGGGCAGGTTGTCGCAAGGAAGAAATTCGTGCAGCGGTCGGCTGCCCGATTCAACCACGGACGGAGGCACGAGTATGGCAACCGAGAGTCGCACACCCCTGAATCGACGCGAACTGTTGGCGCACCGAGGACTGCGCTTGCCCGAGGTGACGTTGCAGAACTTGCGGAAGGCTGGCATATATGCCGAACCTGCGCTAAGCATTGAACACCAACGCTCCGGCAACCGCTACGTCATTCGTGGTCAGGAGTCCGGCGGTGCGGTTGCGGAATTCGGGGCATACTGCGGTTTCGCTGCTGAAGACGGACAGCTTCTGAGTTGGGCGCAACGCGTGGATTCTCTGGCCCACAACGGAATCCACGCTCGGGTAGTTGCGCCAAGCCTGGTGCGACTGCAGATAGTGCGCGTTTTGCACACATACGACCTGCTGATCACGAAACATCTGCTTCGACTCGAGGAGAAGCGTAGACCAACGCTTCAGAACCTGGTGATTTTCCACGGGCGGCAAGGCACGCTCGAATTAGAGCTTTGGGGAAAAGATGAGGGCCTACGCGGTGGAGTGTCCCCGATCTTTCTCAGCCGCGCAGGTGAACCGCTGCAATTGCCGACGACTTTTCAAGATGTTATTCAGCGTGTGGTTGCTGGGGTGACATGTTTGGGTTGCCGCCGCCCGCACCTCTTGGTTCCGCCCACAACGGCCGAAACATCCGCGGATTCGGTGCTCGCAGTGCAAGAGTAGTGAGCAGGTCAACCACGTTAAACGCCCAACGTGCCCATAAAACAATATGCAAGAAGAACGACAATCCGAATTCGAGCTGCCTTCCATCGACGAGATCCTCTCGGACCCTGCAGCTTCGTTCTGGTTGCAACACGCATTGCGCTCCGCTTTGTCGCGCGACCCGGTTGATGCGGCCGACGATGCGGACGTGCTTGCTCGCTTGCTGGATCGCAGATGCAAGGAAATACTCAGACAGTCGTGAACCGCCGTGAAACGGCATGCGACCGGAGCCCGACAAACTTGCTGCTACAGCGGAGTAATGGCGAGTGAATGCCCAAGGAGTAGAACATGAGTCAGATCGCAGCAGACCTTCACATCGCTCCACTTTCTGAAGCGACTCGACCGCAGGGACTCAATATCACACGTTTCTTTACCAACTCTGGCACTTCGCCCTACGACACCATCGAATGGGAGTTGCGAAAAGCTCAAATCACCAACGGCAAAGGCGAGATTATCTTTGAGCAGAACGATGTTGAGGTCCCCAAAGCCTGGTCGATGATGGCAACCAGCATTGTTGCCAGCAAGTATCTTCACGGATCTCTGAACACGCCGGAGAGGGAAACCGGAGTCCGGCAGTTGGTGTCGCGCGTTGCCGAAACCATTCGTGATTGGGGACGCCAGGCAAAGTATTTTCGTACCGATCAAGTCGCCGAAGCCTTCCACGACGAACTGGTATACATCCTTCTTCACCAGGTTGCCGCTTTTAACTCCCCTGTTTGGTTCAACGTAGGTTGCGACCGGATCGAACCCACCGCGAACTCTCAGAATTGGCACTGGAATGCCGGCATTGGCCAAATCGAGTTTGGCCCCACAGGCTACAAGAATCCTCAATGCTCAGCGTGTTTCATCAACTCGGTCCAGGACACGATGGACTCCATCCTCACATTGGCAAAGACGGAGGGAATGCTGTTCAAGTGGGGATCTGGCACCGGCACCAATTTATCGCCACTACGCGGCTCCATGGAAAAGCTGTCAGGCGGTGGGACCGCAAGTGGCCCGCTCAGCTTCATGAAAGGCTTTGACACGTTCGCCGGCGTCATCAAGAGCGGCGGGAAGACACGCCGTGCCGCGAAGATGGTGGTCCTGAATATTGACCATCCCGACATTGTGGAGTTTATCGAGTGCAAGGCCAAGGAAGAAGCCAAAGCATGGGCGCTCGCGAAAGCCGGATATGATGCCAGCGGACCGGACGCCGAAGCCTACAGCTCCATCTTTTTCCAGAACGCGAACAACTCAGTTCGGGTCACGGATGAATTTCTGTTGGCCGCGGAGAGGGATGCTGAATTCTCGACTCGGACCGTGAAAGACGGGCAGGTCGTCGGGACGTTCAGAGCGCGGGACATCCTTCACAAGATCGCGACGGCCGCTTGGAAGTGTGGCGACCCCGGCATTCAGTTCGACAACACCATCAATCGTTGGCACACGTCGAGCAACAGCGGACGAATCAATGCTTCAAACCCCTGCTCCGAGTACATGTTCCTCGACGACTCGGCTTGCAACCTTGCTTCTCTCAACCTGGTGAAGTTCACGACGGATGATGGTTTCGATGTGGATGCTTTTCGTCATGCTGTGGACATCATGATCACCGCGCAGGAGATCCTGATTGACTTCTCCGGGTATCCGACCAAGTTAATAGCCCAGAATGCTCACGACTATCGTCCGCTGGGACTTGGATACGCCAATCTCGGGGCATTGCTTATGGCTAGCGGCCTCCCCTACGACTCTGACGCAGGACGCGAATATGCGGCATGCATCACGGCAATCATGTGCGGTGAGGCTTACAAGCAATCGGCAATGATCGCTCGCGACTGTCCTCCGCTAGTTGGTTCTACCACTGTGCTTGACGGAAAGGCGCAGTTCGGAGGTGCATGTCCGGGCTTCTACTTGAACCGAGCGCCATTCCTGGACGTGATCCGGTTACACCGCGCCGCCGTGGACGCTATTTGCCCAGCGGCGAGCAGCTCGCCGAATGTGACAAGTCTGATAGGCGTCTGCAAAGCGGTATGGGATGGGGCGTTGGAAAGTGGTGAGCGTTTTGGATACCGCAACTCACAAGTCACCGTGCTTGCGCCCACAGGCACAATTGGTTTCATGATGGATTGTGATACTACCGGTATCGAACCCGATCTAGCCTTGGTGAAGTACAAGAAGCTGGTAGGCGGCGGAATGATGAAGATCGTCAACAACACGGTTAACCCGGCGCTCCGGAAGTTGGGGTATTCAACTGTACAGGCGCAGACCATTGTTCGCCACATCGATGAAACCGGAACGATCGAGGGCGCCTCAGGTCTCCACCCGGAGCACTTGGCCGTCTTTGATTGCTCCTTGAGACCAACCAAGGGCACTCGCTTTATCGAGCCGATGGGGCATTTGCGGATGATGGCCGTAACGCAACCGTTCATCTCGGGTGCGATCTCGAAGACTGTGAACTTGCCTGAATCCACTACCGCCGAAACGATCATGGAGACCTACTTAGAGGCATGGCGACTCGGCCTCAAGTCCGTCGCGGTCTATCGCGATGGATGCAAGAAAGCGCAGCCGCTGTCGGCTCTGGGTGCTTCGAGCGTTACCCAGCCCGCTACGGGTAGAACTGGAATCGAGGACCAGCAGCCGATAAGCCAGGAGAACGCGCAGGGACCGCCTCGCGCGGTTCGAAACCATTTGCCACAAGAACGCATCTCCCGCACGCACAAATTCGAAATTGCCGGACATGATGGGTTTGTGACTGTGGGTTTGTATCCGAACGGCCAGCCCGGAGAGATCTTCGTGGGAATGGCCAAAGGAGGCTCTACCTTAGCCGGGCTGATGGACAGCTTTGCCATTGCAATCTCGCTCTCCCTCCAACATGGAGTGCCATTGAAGCTGCTGTGCGACAAGTTTTCTCATACCCGGTTTGAGCCTTCCGGTTGGACGTCGAGTCCAGACATTCGTTACGCGAAGTCCATCATGGACTATCTCTTTCGCTGGTTGCAGGCACGTTTCATTGACGGCCAGCAGGGTACATTGTTCCCTCAACTCCCGGTGGTGCAAGTCCCTGTCATGGCATCCTCTTCCACAAATATCACCGAAACAAAGACCGAACATCCGTTGGGTGCTCTCGCTGAGTTGGTCGAATTTGGCGATGCTCCAACCTGCCGTACCTGCGGTGCCCTTACGTCCCGACAGGGCTCGTGCTATCGGTGTTCGACGTGTGGCGAGTCGTTCGGAGCCTGCAGCTAGAACGCAGGCACCGAACTCAACGCCATCATGAACTTGCCTCACTCCACTGTTCTCACATCCTCGATCACCGGTAGGACTACATGCCCCACTTACGACCATCTCATCGATGGGCGCAGAAACTTGAGAAACAGCGACAAGGAACGTATTGCTTCCCAGGACACAAGCGTAGACAGCAACTTGTCGGGCTTTTGCATGATCGCGTCCAACTGGGCACGCATCGCGAAACCTGCAGGTACCCAAATTGTTGGTTTTGCAATCCTTCGTGTAAGCCCGACCGTGGCCATCCGACACCGACTCATGAGGATTTCGAACACAGGCCCGTAGGGAGTTGAGAAGCGATGTGGACCTTGGTATGGGGATTTCCTGACACAACAGAAGGTTTTGAACACTTCCTTAGCACGAACGCGGCGTTAGATTTCGTGCGCCGAAACTGGGACCCCTCAGCGGATATCGTCACTGCCCTACGTGACACAGGCGAATGGGGTGAGTACGCGGCGGCGTTGGCAGTTAGTTGGGTAAACCTGGCCTGAGAGGAATCCGACAGAAGTCAGGACGGAGGGTCAAAGCAAAGAGAAGGGCTTCGATGCAGATGAGATGTCTTCAACTTTCAGTACGCGGTGCCTTGGAACGATGGGGTAAGGATCCTTTGCCCTTCAAACACAAAGACGGGAAGCTTGCCTCTGCCGAAGAAGGCAAGTCCTACCTCTTGGAACATCTTTCGGAAGGGCACGAATTCCTTCCGTTGGAGGATTGCCCCAATTGGGAGCAAAACGGCGACCTTAGGTAGCCTGAGCGATCGGAACGGCGACCCGCTTCCATAATAAGTCAATACTCCACCCATCCGACCTGCCGCTGTTTCAGGCGCCGGAACAAGTCATATTCTCCAACTCAATCAAACAGGAGTCTCACCATGCTTCTAGCTTTAACGATCTTCTTCGGTACAGCCATGATCGCCGCGGCCATTGCAAAGTTCCTGCTCCACCTCACGTTCCGCTCGACACCGGTTGACCTAGAAAATGACAGCGGTACCTGCCATGAGAATTGGGCGGCTCACCGAGCTTGTCCACAAAGTTTTGCCTCGCTAAGCGGCTGCGTTCTGGGCTCCCGGGACCGGCAGAAGATGTTGCGCGTCGGTGCCAACTACTGGAATCGAGAGGAGATCTGCCGACTACCGAAAAGGTGATCTGGCGCTGCCGATCGAAGGAGAACAAGAGGATAGATGAATTTGCCACTCATTAGACGCTGCCCCTTGTGCGGGAGTTCGTCATGAATCAGTCACAACGAAAACGGGTGCGACAACAAGGAGGAGAACATGCCAAACGCATTTCAGAAATCGATACGGCATGGTGATCGCGTCACCATCCTTGTGCCGGCAGGGATTGGCAGAAACGGGCAGGAGTGGAAACAAGCCATAGGTAAAGCGGTGATGTACAGCAGCAACGGTGGATGGGTGCTGAACATGGGAGGGAAGCACGGTACACCTGGTATTGCCACAGAAGAAAACACGGTGCGAATCAAGAAGAAATAAAGCCATTGAGGCCTACCAAACACCCTGCACACTCGGCGGTTGTTAATTGGCTATTCGTGGAGGTGAAACGGTGAAGCGCACAGGCTTGCGCCGTCCATCGCCAATCAACAAAGGCGCCTAGAGCGCTCAGGGGTGAAGAGCAAAAGGCTGCCCTGGGACCTATTTTCAAGACATATACCCACGAACAGACGTGATCGGAAGTTTGAGCGAAGAGCCCATGTGGACGGTCTCACTCTTGCCGATTTTAATCCTTGTGACCACTGGCACAGGGAGGCAGAGATGTGCGGCAGAGAGCCTTCTGGGACGGTCCGCACATCTCTCCCCGGAATCAGCTTTTGTCACCGGGGAAAGACTCTATATAGTTCGAACCTAAAAGCTTGCCAGCCGCATCATTGGGCGGGCATGGGAAACGGATTCAACAACGTGGAAAACCGCAAAGTCATTATCGTTCACACTGAAACGGGCGTCAGATGTGGAACGTTTGATTCCCGAGAATTGGCGCAAAATTGGCTCAATAGTTACGGCGCGACCATCAAGTACAAAGAACGCTGTTACCGCATTGTGGATTACGCGGAATACTGGCGAAAGCGGGGTTATCAAATACACATGGAAATCTTGCAATCACTTGAACATCTCTCAACTGGACCTCACAAGGTTGCACTTGTCTCTCTTGGGTTCGGAGGAACTGGAATCGACTACAGCTGTTGCAAAACCACCTGCACACCATACGTGAACGCCGACGATTTCGAGCGCTTCTTGCGAGACACCGAGATTCTGTTTCACAAGGATTGTGGCGTGGAGCAGTTTGAACAGGCCTACGTTCTGGACAAGCGGCCGGCAATTGAGCGCCATGGGGCTGGCTGTTCGCTAAATTCGCCAATGCTCGATGCCACGCTGCCGGAAGGCCACCAGTCTCCCCTGGGAGTCGAGCCTGAGAGCTTAGCCGTTATGGCTCCCGGGTTAGGTGGGGGGTTTCAATTTTTCGCAGTTAGGAAACTAGCTGAGCCGAAATGGCGGGGCCTGGACATGGTCAGCCTAACTGACTACGTGAATCATTGGCGCTCCCTCGGGGCGCGGGTTGGCCGCATTCGGCACCGCGCTGTCGAGTGGGAGATTCCTCCACAACTGTAGTGAATCCGGGTGTCCGACTGCTCCCAGTTGTCGGGGCGCTAGAAAGACCCAGGCTCCCTCCATGAGAAAGCCGCTTTACACATTCGCTCACTCTTCACGAATTATTCAACCGTTTGTCAATGAGTACCGATGCGGCTGGTTCGATGGCGGCTGTTTCATCTTCGCCCGTGCGCTCCAGCTTTGGCTTGGGGGTCGGTTGGCAGCCATTGTTCGAAAGGAATTGATCGCCGAGCAAACGTTGGATCACTGCGTGTTGAGCCTTCCAGACCCGGCGGGGCAGACGGAGACCCTCTACGTTGACGCGAATGGAGTGGCGACAGGCAGCGATCTCCTGGATTACTGGCGAGACCGCGAAAGGATGCCCGGCCCTGTCTTGGAGGATCCGGTAAGGCGGATTCGGCTTATCTCTCAGCTCGAAAAGGAGTCATGGTCTATGTGGCTCGCGGAAGAACTGGCGACCAGATTCGGAAAACCGGAGCGGCAAGACCTTCTTCGAACGCTGGGCAGAATACCTTTGCAGCCTCTGAAATCTGCTTCCTTCGAATATCCCAAGCAACTGTTGGACGACAAAATTCAAACTCTGCGTAGACGCTTCAAGACACTTCTGGAAGCGCCGGTGTGCCGCCATCCTGAAGTCAGGCTGTTCAACCCCTCGAAACGGCGGTAGTTCGTTCTGCCGCCCAAACCCAGGCGGTCCCAACTTGCTTAAGAACATTTCCTAAAGGCCGGGTAGAAATCCTCTCGCCGAGTAGCCAAAACCATTTCAGAAGGAGGAGTCGTGATTGAAGAAACCGTTGTGTATGACTTTGAGCAAGATGCCGCGGCGTACTTGAATGCAGTCGCAACCGCCCAAATCCTGGAGATCACGGAAGGTACGTTCTACTACTTTCTCGAAGTTCTGCCCCCAGCCTACATGGGGCGCACGATCACCATCAATAACCGACCTCGAAGAGTGACATTCGGGTTCGCTGAGGGCTGCGAGCCAATCACGGCCTTCTGGGCTGAGAAAAAGGACGGGCGGGTCCGTTACTTCTGCAAACGCACGGATGAGATGAACCGATCCTGAAACCCATGCGAGTCAACGCGCCATGCTATACCTCCTACATTTTGATCCGCGCTATCTCCATGCCGGGCACTACCTCGGGTACACCCACGATCTTCCCAAGAGATTTGCCCTCCATCTCCGGGGGAAAGGGAGCCCTCTTGTAAAAGCCGCAGTGAATCAGGGAAGCAGAATTGTGTTAGTGAGGCTCTGGGCCGAAGACGGCAACGCTGAACAGGAGATTAAGCGCGTCGTAGGCTCACGTGCGAGGCTTTGCCCAATATGCAATCCGAATGCCAGCAGCGTGATGAAGGCCTACAAGAGCACGCTGGTTTATTTCGACAGCGTGAAGACTGAGCAACAGGCTTTGGGATCGGTCACGCAGACGCTGAAACAAGCTCAATTCACCGCAAGCGTTTCCTCGTTGTGAGAAGAGTGCGCAAACATTGCACGTATGAGGCGATGACGACCCCTCCGTAAACAGCCGCTGCAAGCTTCGCAATTCCTAACGCCGTTTTTTCGACACCTTCAACCCCCAGGGCCAGCGGGACCTCGGCCCGGATCCGAGTAAAACTATTTCAATTCTGAATAGGAGAATCTATGGCAGGCACCAATGGTTCAACCAACGGACACGAAGCAGCAGCACTGATGCCTATCGCAATGTTGGCCAAGGCAAAGAAAGTTCACTTGTCCCAGCAGCAGATGCGAACGCTGTTGGAGCAGCTAAAGGTTCCCTTCGATCCAGTAGTCATTCAGTGGAAAGTCGTCGAAACCGCGAAAGCATACGGCAAGCTGCGCGGCCGAGTGATCCCGTATGCTGACCGGCTCGCGTACCACGAACGACTGAATGAACTGGTAAGTCCCGTTGGGTGGTCACAGAGCATATCGGTCCAGACCGGCCCAATCTCACCACGCGATAGAGGTCGTACCACCTCAGCAAAGTTGGTGGCGACGTGCCATCTCACCATTCACTCGTTGGGTTCTCACTCATCAACGGGCGAAGGATGGGCCGTAGAGGACAATGCGGCGACCAGCGCTGAAGCTCAGGCCTTCAAGAGGACCTGCGCGTTTTTTGGGTTGGGAGCTTATCTCTACTACTTCTTCGAGGGTGTTTGGTTGGATCTGGACAACAGCGAGCAACCGCTGAACCTTCCGACGCTCCCAGCGTGGGCTACTCCAGAGGGATGGCATGCAGGGGCTCGGCCAAGTATGGAGCGGATTCGCGATTCCTCGCCCGCCCCGGCGGGTTTTGATCTGAGCGTCCTCCGCGAGATCGAAGCCATGCACAGTGATCTTGGCCCGCAGGTTTACCGGAGAATTCTAAAGGGCTATCGGGTGTGGGAACCGAAGCAAATACCCGAACCGGAGATGGCACGTACGATCCTGTCCGACATGAAGTTTGCGGCCAACCGCATGATGCGCGGCGCCTATGCCCTGGAAAAGCTCGGGAGACCGGCGTTCGACGAGGTCATCAAGTCCTTCAACCTTAAATCCGTGTCAGACTTCGGCGATCTTGCGACTCTGGACCGCCTTGTCGCGGCACTTGAAGCCAGAGTCAACGAGCTTGACGCGAGCTGAGCAGGCTCAGCTGCCACAACCTCCCAACGTGGTCCTTATCGGTGAATAGTGCGGCGATCCTGATCATGTGACACCAGACGCGATGAAAACGCAAGGAACTATGGAAATAACAGCGAATCTTCGCGAAGCATTGAAGCTGCTGGGAACGTATACCGCCGGCAAATACGATCTTTGGTTGCTTGCGGGCAGCTCTCGTGCGAGCTGCCGAGCGCACGTAATGACCGTTCTTATGGGCGCCAGAATTCCACAGAGCAAAGCAGGAGTGAATGCCCTGAGAGATGCGTTGTACCGAGCAGCCGGCATTGAAGGGGACTGCTTAGCCGAGAAGAACGATAAGTTTATTCACTTCGGCAAAACAATGCCTTGATCCGCCCGATACGCGGCGCGCGATGAACGCCTGAAAACAGCGGGCCGGTCGCTCCGGTGTTTCCGATCACACCTCCAAACAAATCAGGAAAAACAATGCCACTTGATAGCATCAATTCCGAGCAACGGCTGTTTGTGCTCAATGCAGGCCGCGGATTTACCTGTCTGGGTTTTGACGTTGTTAGAGACCGTACACGACAGTACGCGGGTTTTCTGGGCGAGACATTGATTGAGCCTTTGCCTTATGGCTCGGTCGAGGCATTTAGGCTCTACCAGGAAATTGAGCATCGGCTGGCAAAGAATTCCATCGCCCAGAAGCTTACGATTTACGATCCCAACACTCCCAAGGAACTGATTGTCGTTCTGGAAAACGCGAGAGTCAAGAAGACACGCATTCGGCTGTTCTATGGTGACCTGACCACCGGACGGGACTGGAACGAAGAGAATAATGTTGACGGTTACCTGGGCAGGACCACCGGACCGATTCACTGTCCAATCTTATTGAAGAGCAAAACCAGTTCAGGCGGAGGCATCATCCTCTCGGGGTGCATTGTCAAAGTTGTGGCTGCGGCAAGCAAGGGTACCATGTGGCAGCACCCTCACTACCACTCTTTGCCTTTCACCATATCAGATATCCCAAGCAGCAACCCGGCACATGCCCACCTTCCTGTTGAGGTCTTGCGTGCAGGGGAGGTACATGCTCGTTTCGCGACTCGCCAGGAAGCTGAGCGATTCCTCCGCAAAATAACCGGGTCGTGATCAGTCTTCGACTCTTGCTCTTCCAGGAAGACGTACTCGTAAGCCTCTTGCCCGAAATCCTTGGGCCAGTTCGGGACACTCTTTGCGATCAGGCGAGGCGGAATGAAGCCCAGACCTATATTGCGCTATCACGGAGGGAAATGGCTCCTTGCTCTGTGGATCATCTCACACTTAGGCCCACACAGCGTGTATGTCGAGCCATTCGGGGGAGCGGCTTCAGTGCTCTTGCGAAAGGAACGTTCCCGCGTTGAAGTTTACAACGATCTCTGGGGAACCGTGGTGAACGTGTTCCGCGTCTTACGCGACCCTGAAAAAGCGGATCAGTTGGCGCGTATGTTGTATCTCACACCGTTCGCCAGAGCTGAGTTTGAACAGGTTACGGTAAAGGGACTGGAAGAACTCTCGGACGTGGAGCAAGCCAGACGCACGATACTACGGTCGTTCGCCGGCTTCGGTTCAGCATCCACGAACGGCGATCACGCGACGGGTTTTCGTGCCGTCAGCGCTAAATCATCCAAGAAAGCTGCTCTCAATTGGGCGAACTATCCTGAACAAATCGGCGGCTTTGTTGAGCGGTTGAGAGGCGTAATAATTGAGAACCGGCCGGCGATCGACGTGATCCGGCAGCATGACAGCCCGCAAACGTTCTTCTACCTCGATCCTCCATATCCCCATTGCACCCGCAATATGCAGCGTGGGAATGCAATGTATGCGCACGAACTGACGGACAAAGATCACATGGACCTGGCCGGAGTAGTCCACAAAGTTGCAGGGATGGTGATCATCTCAGGCTACGACTGCGAGCTGTATCGAGATCTCTTTGGTCATTGGACTCAGTTCGAAATGAACCACATTGTGGACGGCGGAAACAGACGCGTCGAGAGAATCTGGCTCAACCCTGCTGCGGTGGCCACCATGCCTGCCCCCAGATTGCCATTGAGTTGGTTCGATGAACCCGCTCTGTGCGGCAAAGATGGGCCGACGCACGTCTAGTCGCAGCGCAACATCCTCGAAAGGTGCGAGTCAATGCCCAAGACTACGGAATCGCCAATCTCAAAAACGGATTCACTCGCGTACCTGGATTCATTCAGCGGGATGGTGCCAGTCAAGGTTCTTTGTATTACCCGGGACGATGTACGCATTAGAGTCACTGCAAGGCGCGGTGCGTACATCAAAGGCGAGCTATTAACTTGCCGGCACAGCACGATTGTGCCCAGGCGTGCCGTGCGGTTTCGAAAGTATGGAACCCGCATTCTACCGTTCACTACGCAGTTCGACGAAAGTCGAAAAGCAGATTAACTAGCATGTCTGTCCGTAATGTAAGTGTCGTTTCCTCGAGAGCGTGAAGGCCAACCGCTTCAGTGAAATTCCACGAAATGCAAGGCTTTCGCCTTGGCTTCATGGGAAGACGTAACGGCAAGTCGAGGATACTGCTGTGAGCAATCTGCGGCCGTAAACAGATGCAAAGGAAGAGCAATGGACGCGATCCTGGACCTTTTACTAACAACCCTCATACGGCGATTCTCCGACGCTGGTTTTGATGCTCCACCATCAATGACAGAAAAGGCGCGTGAGTCATTCGTGATGACTGCTGTGGCGAGCGCGGTCATTTTGAAACAGGATTCACTGGACCGTCTTCTCGGATCGGCGCGCGCGGTTGTTGAGGGGTGGGAGCAACAAGACCTAGCTGCCGCAGTGCGCAACCTTTCTTCCGCAGTTGACGAGACTACTCGATGCCTTGCGGGTGAACTTTCGGGGCAGAAGGTTCTAATCATCTGTCAAGGCGGCCTTGTACAGGAGGTAGTTGGGCTAACCACCGGCTCCTATGACATCTGCGATTGTGATGTATTTGAAGGACCAGACGAGCGCGAAGGAGAGGAGTATTTCGACGGTCTTAGCGAAGTCATGAAGAAATATTTGAGGACGACAGGCTGGAATAAGGAGTTGCCAGACTCGCGGCGGGACAGCCGTAGTGTCCTATAAGAGCTCCGTTTTGACTCATCTGCCGAGATTCCATTCGCGGCCTGCGCCCCAGTGATTTTAAGAACTCGGTGGTTCCTATGAGCACTCTGATTGCGTCTGGTTCATCCGGCAAGTTTCGACGTGTATGCAATGCAAAGTGTTACAACGCGAAACGTCCGGAATGTGACTGTATGTGCGGCGGGATCAACCACGGAGTAGGCGAGATCCAAGCTCGCCAGAACTGCCATGTTATGGGTGTCGCATGGACTCAGAGGGCAAAGCGGCTGCCCTATTTCAGAAAGCGCCGGCCTTTCATCCCAGAGCAGGGAGACCTGTTTGTCGATGCAGAGAATGAGGCGTGACGACAAACCAGCATCAAGCCTGGAAGATGCCAGAAAACAATATCGCTTTCCGGCCTTCAAAAACCACCAGATCAAGAAGCAATGCCCAACCGAGAGAACCCATGGCACAAGTGACCACCAAGAATTACCTCATCCACAAAGCACCCAAGCGAATTGGGTTGCTCGGCGACAGAACCACGAGACCAGAACCAGCGACACACATTATAGAATTTCCTGGCGGAGCCATCGAACTCTCACGCACCACGGACGGTAATTATTGGGCACACATCATTGTCAATCGAGATTTTGCGCTCCCGGGAGAGATCGAGGGATTTGAGGGTGCTTACGGCGAAATAGTAGGGTCACGAATTGACTACGCGTTTCCCACGGAACCGAACATCGTAGAGGTTCCCGCCGCCTCAAAGCTGCGGCAAATCGCGATCCTAATCAAGCCCCTGCCCAAGAAGATCGAAAACGCCGAAGGGCCGCGGTAATCAAGATTGGCGCTCTGTAGTCACTGCAGGTTTCCCACTCCGAGACAGAAAGGCTGAGGCACCACCATGTCAGACAACAACACAATTATGAAAGCACGCATTACTCCACTGCCTAAGGCACTCTGTGATCCGATGCCAGAAGTGTGGGTTACGTTAGAGAACGGGGAAGAAGAGAAACTGTTCTCCTATTATCCGGACGAGATCAGTTTCGTGTCGGCAGAATTCATCGGGCTCACGGTGAAGGAAGCGCAGCACTTGAAATTCAGGAGGGACATGGACTACCTAGGAAGCTGAAGGTCTGCCCACTTCGCGAAATCCACAACTCCCCGACGTCATCACAATTCTGCCTGTCCTTGGCGCTTAGCTTCCGCTTTGTGCCGTTGTCAAACCGCCGCTAGTCTCTTGCGCTGAAAAGGTGCAAGTGGGAACACCCATACCGATAACTGAACGCAGCCAGTCCCGCATGTGCGCGGAAGCCTCTCGGGAGCGCACGGCTGAAATGGTGTGGCGCTTTGAAAACTGCATGAACAAACTAAGAGGCGCCTGCGACATTGGCCTGACACCACCCGACGCAACCCTGAGCGACCTTCCGGGTACGACGACAATTCAATTCCCAAACAGAAAGGAAAAAATCGAATGAATGGAACCCTTATTGCCACGGGCCTGCAGAAACTCGACCGTCCTCAACTGGCCACTCTGCCAGTCCCCGAAGCAACTTCAACTCACAAACCTATCCCGCATCATGAAATCGTGGGGTCCCTGGTACAAACCTTGAGCTACCGGCATATCGGTGTAGTCAACGAGGAATACGCTGTCTCATCGGATGGTATGAAGATGTTTGGCGTGCTCGATCTCACGACCGAAATGGACGGCTGCCGTTTTGCCATTGGCATCCGCAACTCTCATGACAAATCGCTGCGCCTTGGACTGACGGTTGGACTCCGTGTGTTCGTGTGCTCCAACATGGCTTTCAGTGGCGAGTTCACACCCGTCCTGAGAAAGCACACCAAGAATGTAGAGTTGGCCGACCTAGTTTCTCTGGGCGTCGACCGCATTCAACGGAACTTCGAGCCCTTGCAGCGGCAGGTTGAGTCCTGGCGGAAGACACAGATCAGCGACGACACGGCCAAGCTGACCATTTACAGAGCGTTCGTTGAAGGCGGCCTTGAGGCCCCGCGCAGTCTGCTCCATGTGGTTCACCGGCTGTACTTCGATCCGCAATATCCCGACTTCTCCCCGCGGACGATGTGGAGCCTCTCGAACGCGTTCACGAGCTCGTTCAAGGGGCTTGATCCGGTGCCCCAGTTCAAAGCGACCGCAAAGCTGGGCGCATTCCTGGCTCAGTATCCGATAGCCGGACAACTTCCTGCTGGCGCGGAACTCAATTGACGGTAGAAGGGGCCCGGCTACAATCTCCTTGGTCGGAGTAGCCGGTCCTTTCTAAACCTGTCAGATAGAGAATCGCCTATGGGGTCTGAGGAATAGCGGACAGAGTCAAGGGGAACTCCCACTGTTGCCCTCTACCTCGACGCTACAGTTTGCCAAAGACGAGCAAATTCTGTATTTTATGACTAGTCAGACTAGTTTTCGGAGCGAGACCCTATGCCCAAGAGTGTCAAGAAACCCAGCCGCGCAGCTACATCCGCCAGGACCGGTGACCTGAAGGTTGCGGGCCATTCCTGGCAGATCCAAACCGCGAAAGCTCAGTTTAGCGAGGTATTTCGGCGAGCGCGGGCCGAGGGGCCGCAACGTATCACACGGCAGGGCAAGGAAGCGGTTGTCATGATCTCGGACGAGCAATACGAAAAGCTCGTGGGCCGGAGTCGTCAACCAAAGAGTCTGGTGCAGTTCTTCCGCGAATCGCCGCTGGTTGGCGTCGAACTCGACTTGGAGCGCGACAAGGATTCTGGACGCGACATTGAGCTATGAGCGGCTTCTTGCTCGACACGAATTGTATCTCCGAATCGGTTCGGGTTAAGCCTGAACAGCGCGTGTTGGATTGGATCGAGGCGGCCGACGAAAACATGCTCTACCTGAGCGTTCTTACCCTGGGGGAGATACGCAAAGGCGTGGCGGGTTTGGCACAGGGCAAACGACGGACCCGTCTGGAAGCATGGATTGACGTTGATCTGCAGGCTCGCTTTTCCGGGAGAATTCTGCCCATTGATCTGGTGGTGGCTGACCGATGGGGATTGCTTGCTGCCGAAGCAAAGCGCAGGGGGCAACCTCTGTCGACTATCGATGCTTTGCTGGCGGCAACAGCACTACACCACGGTCTCACAATCGTCTCGCGCAATGTCAGCGACTTCGCGAATGCTCAAGTACAGATTCTGAACCCGTGGGAAGCGTAGCCGCTCCCCAGCCTCACCCTTAGAAACGGGTTAGCTATCGCGGTGTCGAGAGCCGGACGCAAGCCCAGCTATTCCTCTGGAAGCTCGTTTCTCCTAGAGCGTGCCGCCTAACGCCGGTACTCCGAAAGCCTTAAACCATTACATGAACCGGCTCTTCCTTTTCGAAAGGGAGAGCTCGAAGTGCGCATGGAGACAGTTTTAAATGCCTCACGATTCGTATCGCTGAGGCTCGCCCTCGAATCCTTCATAGAGGGAGATCCAGCGCCGGACAATAGCGAGGAACGGCAATGGTTGACGCTGACAATTACATCGTGAGCGGAGACAGCATCATCGCCGTTCCCAAATCTATGAATGGGAATTCCGTTCGCGGGCGAGTGCTGGCCATTGAAGGACAGGTCTGCGGCCTCAGAGAATTCATCGTCGAGGTTGAAGGCACGTATTGGCTGACGGACGGCGCACTGGGCTTGCCTGAACACTTGTTCGCCACCGCTTATTCCGCCTCACGTCGCTTCGAGATCCCCGGTTCAGACTTGCCAAACCTCTCGTCTTTCAACCAATCACAATGGGGGCACAATGAATCCACTGACCTTGGGAACACGAGTGCATTGCATTTTGTACGGAGGCAAGGATGGCGTCGTATATGCGGTCCACGGTGAGCAACAGCCCCACACGGTCAGAAGCATCGCCACGGTGATCATGATGGGCGGGAACGCATACTTCGATATCGTTTGGGAAGATGGGACGGAATCTCCGCAGGTTCCCGAAGCCATCATTCGCAGTGTCCAGTGGAGAATACTGCCCGGCATCGCCGATGACGGCGAAATCAAAGCCATGCGCGAACACACAACGCAAGAGAAAGAGCGCCGGGAGAAAGCCGCGCAGGAGGCTATTGTTCAATTCGTCGCCACCGCGGAAGGCCTGCGGGGCCACCCCGAATATGCTCACCTCGACCAGGGGGACGACCAGTCCTCTGGGAAACTAGCGGCAAAGAACATCAGGGCAGAGCTGAAGCGAGTGTTTCCTCAAGTGAGCTTCTCGGTACGAAAGAAGCACTATGGCAGCGTCTCCGTTAGCTGGTTCGATGGCCCGACCACGAAGGAAGTGGAAGCAGTCACCGGCAAGTACGAGTCCGGCTCGTTCAACGGCTCAGATGATACTTACGAGAACGCGATCTCTCCCTGGAATACGGTGTTTGGAGGATCGAAGTATATCTCGTGCAATCGCTCGTACAGCTTTGATTTCTTAAAAGCTGCTGTAAGCACAGTCGCCGCGCGCTGTGAGATCGGGTCTGTGACGGTTGAACGCCAGGACTCAGGGGAGTCTTATCTTGCCCATGCGCGTCAAGATGATCAACGCGTCATTTACGACTACCTAGAGAAACAAGGGCGCTTTGTGGAAGAGCCCGAGTCAGCACGCGAAGGCGACTGAACTAAGAGTCAACATCAAGCATTGCCAAGCCTGACCACCGGTCTAAACGACTTGGAAACAAACGGAGAACGATGCCTCGAAACGAATGCGAGATCTGTGGCAGAGAATTTGCGTGGTCCGCTCACAACCCATTCTGTAGTGCGGCGCATTTGGAAGAGAGTTTTCATATACCAAATGTTTTGGATTGGCTTCGCTGCGATTATCGTCGTGTGGCCGGTGACGGAGTTGATTCGAAAGTAAATTCACGGTCCACGGACCGACACAGGAGAAGGCAATGAGACCACAATTTGACGAGCGTGACGAAGAGATACTGCGAGCGCGTGAGGCGATATTTAACCGCGTAGCCGGCCCACGTGTCGGGGATTTCCTGAGAACCGCCGACGGAGTGCTGCGGTTTACCCACGATTGGGGCGACAGCATCCAGACCACGGTGCGAGCGAAGCATCCTTGCTACGGCGATGCTTCGTTCTATCTGAGCGATGGGTATGCCTCATTCAGCGGCTCTCTCGATCCAGCAATTGACAAGAAAATCCTGATAGACACTGGCGAAACGATGCCTGGCTCGTTCTGGTTTTTCCATCACGATCATGCAGGCGCAGAGAGGGGTGTGTCCTGCTCGATGATATGCCGCGTGTTTGAGATCAGCAAATGACACCGTCTCAAAAGACGCGTGCGGAATGGGAGCGGCTCGGACTATCCAGGGAGCGGTCCTGCACAGTTGGCGGTGGCGATGTTGATGGAAGTTCTCGGGAACTGGGAACGAGTGCAACGCATCCGCCACCAATTCAACGACCGCTTTGTCGCCAGAATCCCCCAGAACAGGAACTGGACAGCCGATGGGGCCGACATCCTTGCCATTGCTCTGAACATCGAGCGTGAACAGACCCCTGCCTCATAGCGCCAGAGCACGTAATGAACACTCAGAACTGCGCAGATTCCGAATTCTCAGATGAGCGTTTTCTTAAGGCTTCTGAAAAGCGACTCATCCTACACTCCTGGAAGGTGTTTCCCAAACATGGTTGCCAATTAAGCCATTTCACAGAGCGCTTTTATAACCACCTCATCCAGCGTTGCTGTTTCATCGCGCACTACGATCTGCGCAATTTCTATTCTGTCTACTTCGACCAAGGTAGTCGACAGACACAGAAGTTCTTTGATCAGTTTGATCCGACGAAGCCCGGACAGAGTGCTGAAGGCCGCGATTTGTTTTGGCTCAATTATCCGACCGGCGCGGACTTGAATCGCGCAATGCGTGAAAGTGCAGCTCCCTATATCACCCGATTGCGATTCCAATTCTCAGAGACAGAGCGGGAGACTGACCTGGCAATCGCAACTCAGCTTGCCGCGAAGTGGGGCAAACAGGTAACAGATCGCCCACCGGGTGTCAGCGCGCCGCCAGAAGTCAGAATTGAGGCATCCCGGGCACACGATCAATTGGCGATGTCCTTCGGAGCAGACTAATGGCAACGGAGCCGAGTAATGCGCCACAATTAATACCCAGCACAGCACGCTCTTGGATCGCGCCTTACCGACACAAACAAGCTGGACAGTTAATTTCGGCTAATTCTCCCAGACGGTCGGGCCGGCGCGGAACGACTGTACAGCCTGAAGAGCCTGAAATCCGTTCGAATTGGCAGCGTGTACGAGGTTGATGCCGATCCCAGCGATTCAACTCGACTTTACGCCAACAGCGCACGTTGGTTGCGCCTGTGGGAAAGCCAAGAAGAAGCCGCTGTGTGGCAAACAACTGGCGGGGCGTTTGACACGGTCGAGTTGGTCAGAAAACACGAGAAGCAGCAAACTTCCCGAAAGCTTCCGATTGAATTGCTAAGACCTATCCGCGAGGAGTATTGGCGCACGAACGCCGTCGGCAGGCTTGCAATTGAAGTACGAGTGCTCGCCTACCTGAGACTTGTATCCCTAAACAACGGTGAGTCTTAGCTTCCAACGCTACACTTTCCGTCTCCATGCCACGCCCTGTGGCTTGCTCCCAAAAAACCAGCCAAGCACTCTGCGCGGAACGGAGGTCTCCTTTGCCCACAAAGATGGCGAGGCATCCTCGTGAACCGGAAACGTCTGGCATTCGGGTCTTTCCGCTTCCGATCAAGCTCTATTTGTATGGGGACCTGCTTTTTGAGCTCTTTCACGGCGGCAAACGACGTCAACAGGTAAAAACAGCCTGCGAAAAGATGGGGACGCGACTCTATCGCGCAGCCGATGTGCTGTTTGAAATTCAGGACGGCGGTCAAACTCGCTTCGAGATTGAAGTTGGCTGGGAAAGAATGGGCTTCCCGGTTAATGAGCCCACAGTGGAGCAGCCAGATCTCCTGGCCTGCCCACCATCGGCACCGTCCCGAAGACGTACTCGGCGCTCGCGTCCGCAAGCCACCCAGCTAGACCTCTGGTCGCTTGACTAGGAGAGCCCCTTGATTCATTACCACGGCGGTCCGATCACGCCTGCTGTTGTTGCCGCGCAGCTCTACAAAGGCCGTCATGTCCTGGTTAGTTACGCGGAGCGCCGCGGCATAGAACTGGTCGCGACCGTAGCCAGTTCCTTCGTTCTGGACAATGGCGCTTATACATTTTGGAGACGAGGTGAGACTCGCACTGTCCGACAAAGATCTGAGTGGATCGAGGGTTACGAAAAGTTTGTCGAAGGATGGTGCGATCACCCCGGATGCGACTGGCACTTGATTCCGGACATTGTTGATGGAACGGAAGATGACAACGATGGCCTCTTGCTCGCCTGGCCGCACCGTCAACACGGCGTGGCCGTGTGGCACATGCATGAATCACTCACTCGACTGGAGCGGCTGATCGAGTTGGCCCTGTTCGATTCAAGACGGCTCGCCATCGGCAGTTCCGGTGCTTTTGCGAGTGTAGGTACGTCTGCCTGGTGGACCCGAATGCACGAAGCAATGTGGGTTCTGACCAACTCCGGACGCCTCCGCCAGCCCGTCGTCAAGATACATGGATTGAGAATGTTGAACCCGGCCGTCTTTAGCAGGCTCCCATTTGCGAGTGCCGACAGCAGCACCGTGGCTCGTAACATCGGTCTCGATCAGAACTGGACCGGCACCTTTGTTCCACGAAGTCGAGTGGCGCGCGGCGCCGTGCTCATGTCCCGGATCGAAGAAACGCAGTCGGCCGATACCTGGGGAGATGCGGCTTGCGTGCATGAAGATTTCCCCCATCAGATGCCTCTTTGGTCGCATTCAGACGACAACCTAGCTGAGGCCTGAGGTGAGTTTAGAGGGTGGTCACCTGCCACTGAAAAGGGCGGAATTCGGCAAGCCGCCTGAAGTCTCGTTCGTTGGTAGTTATCACTGTGATGCCGAGTCGCCCAGCGCTCATGGCGATCAGTGCGTCATTGGTCAGTCTTCCTTGTCCGATCTGTTCGTAGTGATGTTTGGCCGCCAGGCGGGCCAGCACTCTGCCAGTTTGAATCCAGTCGGTGAGATTAGGCGTCAAGATTCGCTTCGCCCTGTCAAAATCCCGTTCGAGGCGCTCCACAACGTGGCGGTCACGCTCGCCCGCGCCAGCATAGAGTTCTTCGAGCACCACGGCACTCAGCCAAAGTGGCGCATCGGTAGCTAAACGTCTGAGCGCGAGTGCCGCATCGTCTCCCCGGCGCAATGCAGAAATGTAAATGGAAGAATCAAAGAGGGCGGGCTGCATCTAAGTCCCCAGCGTGCCGTACACATCCTTAATATCAATGCCGCTCTTGACAAAGCGCTCCGTCGCTTCGAAAACCAATCGGTTTCTCTCGTCTTCCGCAATCGCTAAATCCAGGGCGCGGTCGATCGCCTCTGTCTCCGTCTTAGCTCGCAAGGCCTTTTGGGCGCGCTTGATTTTCACTGCATCCAACTGAAAATGCTTGTGTGATCTCTTTCTTGCAGTCGCCATTCAGACCGTCCTTTCTTTGCGCTTAGGATATCACTAGATGTACACACATTCTATATTTATGTACATAAGGTTGTTTGTCCTTTTCGTGCACCTGTCTCCGCACCAAGAATCCGACGCGCATCCCTCAGCGCATTCCTAAGCCTCACTCCCATTCCAAGCAGTTTCGAGAACAGGCCCCCGTGCAGATCAGCGTTTAGCACTGGCACGGCCAGGCCACGCCATGAAGATCCAGCAAGCCAGCGAACAACTCTCCCTTTTCTTCACGGAAGCAGCCGGACCGGAGCGCGAGGCGGCAATACAGTCAAGGGCAATCGGTAACGATCCGTGTCAGAGTGCGCCGACAACCCCGAACGTCGTAGTTGGCGACTCGCCTAAACACATTCCGTTAGATGTCGACGATTGTCCAGAGCTGGTAGAAGCAGCCGATTCGTCCCAGCCCGAGGACTGCGAATGGGCCGTCTTTCTCTGCCGGCACGGTCGAGTGCCGATGATTGAGGATGCTAGAAAGCCGTGGCAGTATCGAGGTTGGCTGCTGTATTACCGATTGATGATGGAAGAACACCCGGACGTGGGACAACGTTGGGACTATTGGTGCCGAACGATGGCAGCTCAAAAGCTCCTTAATAATGAGCCGATCCCGCCGATTGAATTTCGGGATATTGCGGATAAGGAAGTGATGAAAAGCATCGAGCGGTGGGTCTGTCTCGTGGATCGTTAACCGCAGCGGTTGGTCAGCGGTAGACGCACTGCTCGATTGGTTCTTGTGGGGCTTCGGCTACTCCAAGCATGAACCCCAGTTGCCCGATGAGCTAAACGAACTTCTGTACCGCCAGGTAAATGTCGGTCCACTGCTGCTTTCACCGCATGACTATCTAGGTGAATGGATTGCGATGCAAAAGGGCAAATGGAATCCCCACGCGTTCTATCCCACGCCTCACCCGGTGGTTGAATTCATGGTGCGTCTTCAGATGGGAGAGGCAACAGGAGACATGCGGGCCAAGACAGTTTGTGATCCGGCCGTGGGCTCAGGACGTATGTTGATGCACGCCTCGAACTATTCGCTGCGACTGTACGGGGTCGATATTGACCCAACATTGGTGAAAGTCACGTTGGTCAACGGTGCGTTGTACGCGCCCTGGATCTTGCGTCCGTTTCCCGAGGCGTTCTTCACTCAAGAATCTTCGCCAGCCCATTTAGACCAGTCAGCATCCGTATGCGAGGCGACAGCATGAACCCCCTCCAATCTGTCATTTTGACATTGCAATATTGCCTAGAGACCTTTGAACAGACTTGCCAGTGTGGACGCTGCGACCCATGCACGCGAGGGCAGGACGATATCAAACAGGCCATCCGAACGATTGAAGACCTGCGTCAGCCGGCCAGCAGCGCTCCAATCGCATGGCGGCGGCACAAATTCTGAAAGGACGGAACCCTTCGTGAGAAACGCAGGACGTTTAAAGCTAGGGTACTACCCTTTACCTATCATTGAGGCAAAACGCCTCAAGACCTACCTGTCGTTTCCAGGTGATCCATTTTCGGCAATTGATCCTTGCATTGGTAACGGAGTCGCTTTTAGCTGTCTGCTGGAGGCGGAGGTTGCGCAGCGCTACGGTATTGAACTCGATGCAAACCGTGCCAGCGAGTCTCACTCGTTGGGTATTGAGGTGTGGCATGCAGATGCCCTAGAGATGCGCTGCCCGGCAGAGAGCATGAGCCTTCTTTACTTGAACCCGCCCTATGATTTCGAGGTTGGTCCGAGCGGCAGCAATAAGCGAATGGAACTAGTGTTCCTGAAACACACCTGGAGATGGCTGAAAGCGAACGGTGTTCTTGTGTTCGTCATTCCTCATCCTCGCCTCAAGGAATGCGCCCGAGTACTTGCTGAGCAGTTCACAGACATTCGAGTCTACCGCCTCACAGAGAAAGAGAGTGTTCGTTTCAATCAGATTGCAGTCTTGGCCACCCGCCGCCGGCGCGAGGACAGACCCGCAGATACACACCTCACTCAGCTCACCCGAGAGGTGGAAGCTCTTTCCGCGCAGCGCCAACTGGCTAACTTGGCCGATCCGCCAGAGACGAAATATCATGTTCCCGTTTCTGCTCCGGTGACGCTTAGACATGACGGTATCCCGTTGGATCAACTCGAAAATCTCTTGTTGAAGTCGGCAGCCTACCGTCAACTCAGCCTTTCTCTGCTTCACCAATGCGAGGCTGTTCGGGGCAGGCCGATTACGCCACTCCACGGAGGGCATGTGGGACTTCTCTGTACGGCAGGGTTATTGGATGGAGTATTCGGTTATGGCGATGAACGCCACATTGCGCGTTGGCGCTCAACCAAGTATGTGGACCATTGGGAGGAGGAGCACGACGACGGAGGAAAGACCATCCATGATTGCGAGCGGTTTAGCCAGGAATTGGCGGTACTCTACGCCAACGGTCACACGGAAATCCTCACCCACGAAAAGAAAAAGCCATCATGCTAAACGCACACCTTCGTTTTGGTTGGTTGAGTTTCGTCAAAGTCACTGAAAAGAAAACCACCTCAGTAAGAGTGCGGCTGGACAGATTGATCGCGGAGCCAGCAACGAACAGAACTCAGGCCGGGAAAGTACACCTTCTGTCTGTCATCGCAGGCGACACGCAAATGGCCGCCATCAGTGCTGCACTTTCTGAGACAAGTCAGTTCATGGTGGAGGGACCAGATGTGGCCTCGATTCGAGTATCGTTCGAGACGAAAAAACCTCAGTGCTATCGAGCATCACTTCAGTTACCGGGAAGAAAGAGGCCGATCAGACACCTGATTGCCGTTTCCGAGGATCTCGCAAGTGCCACCGGCGCAACCAAAATCGTCTTGGCTGATTCCAGTCCTGAGTTTGTATGGTCTGCAACGGCCAAAATTCTTGGTTTGCCGGGCGCGCCCGAATGGGCCGAGTGGTTTCACGAGCAACTCGTTTGGAGAAACGTTGTAACCCCTCTACTCGGGATTGGTTGCTCTCCGATTCTTATTACTGCCAGCAGAGACGAGATTCTGTCCTGGCTAGGGGACGGAGTGAGCAGCGGAGCCCTTTCGCTTCCCCTGGAAAACCGAGCTATCGGTTGGCCCAAGTTCGGGTTGCATCACGTCTTTCAACTGCCGCAAGTGACTGATCCTTCTACGCCTGCAGTTCCGACCTCGATACCAGTGGAGTAAGCCCCCCCTCGGATCGGCCCACGGTCTCTGCAGCAGTTCCATCTTCTCCACGTTCGCTTCTCCGACAATTCTCCCCTCACGAATTGAGAAACCATGCAACTCCCTGCCAGCATTTTTGAATATATGAGTCACCACTCTACCGAGCTTGGGGAACGGATTCTCCGTGATTTCCCGGCCTTGCACAGAGTTGGAGACATTCTCTCACCACGGATCGCCGATCTGCGCAGGAAACCGTTCCCGGCACAGAACGTTGCCATCATGGGAATCGCAAAGAGATGGGAGACGTGGCGCACAGCGGCCATCATCGGGGAAATGGGCACTGGAAAGACGCTCATGGCCTTCGGCGCGATCGACGTTCACAGCAACGGTGGGCGTTACAACGCGCTCGCCATGGTACCGCCCCATCTGGTCGAAAAGACAGCGCGCGAAGCATTTCAGACGCTTCGTCGCATTCGCGTCTTCCTGATCGACGATCTCCGCAACGGTGGGGACTTGGCCGCTCCACATGGCATCAACGAAGTCAAACTGCGGAAGGGCGAGATTGTGCGCGAGGGGCTGCATACGAGTCTTACCGATCTCCGGCGCAAGAAGGACTACTACAACTCTCGAAAGCGTTGGGAATCGATCTGCCCGGAGCCCTGTCTGTTTATCGTGAGCCGCGAACGAATGAAACTCGGCTACTTCTGGCGTGATGCATACTTTGTGGCCAAATCCGGCCAGTACCGCTCTTGTGTCGTAAATCCCGATACGGGTCTTCCGGTCATGACGGACGACGAACGCTTGATCGAGACAGACTTTGGGGAGGAGAAAAAAGCAGAATTGTTTGATTCGATCGGCGGGCACCCTTGCCGTGGCCGTCATTCGCCATTGTGGCAGGCCGATGGCAGCAAAATTCAGCGCGTGGCCCCGATCGACTTCATGAAGCGATACATGAGGGGTTTCTTCGACTATGCCGTCGCGGACGAGGTCCACCAGTTGTTCGGAGATACGGCGCAAGGTAACGCCCTGGGTGGTCTGGTTAGTTGCGTCGACAGGATTGTCGGACTGACCGGCACGCTCATGGGCGGGTACGCCGGAGACCTTTTCAACTTTCTCTACCGTTTTGAAGCGGCAAAGATGAAGGAGAAAGGATATGAGTGGGGTCCAAGCGGGCGCTCGGACTTTGTCCAAAGATACGGAGTTGTGGAAGAAATTACCAACATTCCACCCGAAGATAACGCATGCTCCGACGCAAAGCCCACTTGCTCAGTCCGCGAACGACCAGGGGCATCCCCTCTCCTGTTCGCCGACTTTCTCATGGATTTGTGCGCCTTCGTCAATTTGGAGGACATCTCTGAGGCGCTCCCGCCGTATGAAGAGACGGTCGTTAACATCCCCATGGACGAGATCCTGGAGAACGCCTATTCGGACCTGGAAGAGGACATGGTCGCCGCGCTCAAGGCAAACCGGAAGAACCGCTCCGTCTTGAGCAAAATGTTGAATTCACTATTGCTTTATCCCGATCATCCTTTCGACATCGGCGAAATCTATGGCACGAAACCCATACTCGGCACGAAGCGAAAAACAGCATTCCTGATTACACGGACGAAGGACCTGCCAAAGGACCGTCTCTACGCCAAAGAGCAGAGGCTGCTTGAAGGGATTAAGCAGGAACTTGCTCTGGGTCGGCGTTGTCAGGTGTACGCCGTTTACACACAAAAACATGATGTAACCGCGCGTCTTGAACAGGTTCTGACCCAGGCTGGTATCCGCGTCGCTGTCCTGAAGTCGAAGATTCCGACCGACAAGCGTGAAGCATGGTATCGGCGGAAGTTAAAGCAGGGAGTACAGGTCGTTATTTGCCATCCCAAGCTAGTAGAAACAGGGCTGGATCTGTTGGAGTTTCCGACAATCATTTTCTACCAGAGTGGCTACTCGCTGCATACGCTTCGGCAGGCCAGCAGGCGTTCATGGCGAATTGGGCAGCACCTACCCGTTCGCGTGAAGTTCTTCTGCTATGAGCGGACGATGCAAACCAAGTGTCTTCAGCTTATGGGAAAGAAGCTGCTCACGGCACTGATGCTGGAAGGCAAGTTCTACGGCGACGGCTTGCAGGACATAGACGGTGCTGAAGACAGTGACATGCTCGCCGCGATGGCCCGGACGCTTACTGAGGAAGGCATCGGTGAAAGTGCCGATGAGGTTTGGAAGACGCTCAACCAGGAACACCAGAGGATGTTCATTTCAACTCCCGCAGCGCAGGCCGACCATGACATCCTTAGCATGCCGGTGACAGATATACCGGCGTCTCCGGAGGAGCTTCTGGCGGAGACGGAGCCGGTAGTGGTCACCATATCCGACGCTGAACGTCTCATGCAGTCGGCGCTCGGTCCTGAATCAGCCTCAGTTCTCGTGTTCGGTCAGCGACCGGAGTCCTTGCGGAGCAGCCGCAAACGTTCCCGAACGCCCGCGGCGGATCAGCCATCGCTTTTCAACTGGAACTAATCGGCTCCGGCTCCTGGTAGCTCCAGCCGAACACCTCACGACCGCACAATCACATTTCACATTTCAATCAATTGCCGAGACTATCGGCTGAGAGAGGACTCATGTTTACAGAACTAAAGCCTTTGCTGGAGAATCGGCCTTTGACCCTGACGATTGTCGCTCTGAAGGACGGCAACATCAGAGTCTGTGTGATCCCGCAGCCCGCGGAAAAAGACAAAGAGGCAAATAGCGCAGTCGGCTACAAACATAAAGAAGTTGCCACTGTTCCTCAGGCATCAGTTGATGCCTTAACCACGCCGTTGTCATTAACAGGAACACCGGCAGAACTGGATGCTCAGTTGCCCGAGCTGCTGGCAAACTACGTGGAACAGCACGTTGAGTTACAGCACAGCTTTAATCAGGCGGTTCAGCAAATCAAGGAAGCAGTGAAGGCGATCGACGAGCGAGAGAAGAACAAACCGAAGACGAAGGCCGCGTCGAAACCAGACAACAAGGCAGATGGCCAAGGGTCGAGCGACAAGAAACCTACGGACGCGACGAAGGGAGAACCGGAGATCCCCTCTTTGTGGTGCACCCAAGCCGAGAGTCAATCAGCTTCCTCTACCGCGCCTAGTGCCGCAAACAATGGCGAATAGCATCGCCAGCCGGTGTACGCGCTGAACGCGGGTGCGACTGCCGCGTAAATATCAACTGTTCCTAGTTGGTCCGATCGTGCACACTTTAAAGTTCCCCAAAAGAAAGGTGATTCTATATGCCAGTCCAAGTCCAAAAGCTGGAGCGCGAATTCGTCCTGGATGGTCGCGCTTTGGCCGACCCTGATCCAACCATGTCAGTGGAGCAGGTACGGGAAATGTACATCCCTACCGTTCCAGAGATCACTACCGCCACAGTGGTCGGGCCGGAATGTGTTAACGGCAAGCTGCGATATACATTCACGCGCGCCATTGGCGCCAAAGGCTGATATGTCGCGCCGCAACCAGAAGAAAGAACTTCTGCGTCAACTGGGAATCCTTGCGGCGCAGACTCGAACCGATCCTCATGTCGTCCGAATGCTAAGTAAGGTGGAGAAATGCCGGTACTCAGAGAACGCCTCCATTCTGCTCCTGCATGCAATAAGGGTGTCATCCGACACGCCCACTGCGCTTCCACTACTCCCTTGCGCAAGCTGGGTGCATCCCTTCATTTGATCGCTCCGGCGCAAACGCTCACCTTACCTTCGCTCGAAGGGGTCAGGACAAACTTTGAGATAAACCGTGGTTTTCAAGCCGCTCTTGCCCCTGCGCGCACGCTGGTCGAAAAAGGGCTGCTGATCCAGAAGCATCTGTCAGGGGCAACATCTGTGGTCGAAGCTCTAAGCAATGCCCTGACGGATCTTGTGGAGAAGGCATCAGGATCGTCGAAGGACGAGTTTGGCATCGAGATCTACTTGACTGACCGAATCGATGACAGGCAACCGTCCGCAGACTGCTTATTCTTCGCATGGACCAAGGCCAGTGATGTCGAATATATCCCTTTGCGGCCAGTTTTCGATCAGCTCGAGGGGAACAAACAAAGAGAGCGGTTGATGGCAACGCTCTACTATTGGATCTATCAAACGGCCAGTACGGTCTTCATGCCATTTGGCTTTGAAGAAGCCACAAGCACGTATGAGTACCGCAAGGCGGTTTATCAAGAGGGTCGCGACAGCGGAGAGGACGTTGATCTTGAAGGCGAAGTGGAGTTTGCGAATCTTTCGTCAGTGGTTGATTACATTCGATTGTCGGACGAGCTCAAATTGAAGGAGAGGGAAGTCGAATTGGTTGTCTCCTCGATCAAGAACCCATGCTTGCGTGAGGCCTTCAGGAAGGCTCATAGCATGTGGGTCTTATCCCGTCAGATCAAGCTTCCGGACATGACGAGCGACTGCGAACAGATTTTGAAGGATGCCACGTTCTATATGTGGGATTCAGCGCCTGGAATCGGGGTTAGCCATTGGCGAGATGACGCTGTGGTGTCGTGGTTGGATGATGTTTGCCAAGACATATTCAACAGCGGCGTCGAGTGCTGTCCATCAATTGTCAGGTGCTTTCGCGCAGCCGATACATTGCGATTTTCTCAGATCCTTACTGCCTTACCGAAGATGGTGCAGGTCAGTGTCGCATTGAGTGAATGGGTTCGCATAGCGAGGGAGCTAGAACATGAAGGTCACTACTCAGATCGGTGATAGAAGCAATTTTGTTATGACCCGAGCCATCCTCGTCTATGAGGAGCAGATCCACAAACACGAGGCCTTTGCCACCCTCCATGAGGTGATGCACGCCCGCTCAGGAGCCCAACCGCCTACTCTTGGCCCTGGACGTTTGTTGAATACTGCGTTTCTGCGCACGCTTTCGCAAGGTCTTGATCGGACCACAAAGACAGTGTTGTTGCCAGAAAACATCCTGGCGTACACGTCACAACTTGTCATCTGGTGGACGCCTCCCCGCCTACACACTTTGTATTTTTCCGATGGCGCTGAGGACCGGGCTGCAATTCACGGCAGCGTCTGTCCACATCCCGCATTGATATGGAAAGTAAGTAGCGGGCGACTCTACCTTCGTGCAATTCAGGCTGCTACCCGCCCGAATTCCACCACCCCGTTGATGGTGGCTCCTTATTGGAACACCAATCCCAGCACGGGCGATGTCTGCGAAGGCAACATGTCGAGGCCACAGGAGACGACCATTGCTAGCCCTGCGACCATGCTTGAATGGGAAGAAGGGTTCTTCACTAGCAGGTTTACGCACCCGAGTGGAGTGGGTGTGTTGACAACTCATCCAGGAAGTTTCATTGGTCTCTGGACCGAACTTCTGGGCCAGACCGAATTTCCCGTCAGGTATCTGGCGCCAGCTCAGCAGACCTTGCAGCAGTTTGCAGAACAGGACCAATGATGCAGACAGTTCATAAACTAAATCATTCGCGAGTGGTGAATCGAGTTGTCGTCATAGGGTGCGGCGGTACAGGTGCAAGTTTTATCGGCGGCCTGCCCTTTCTGGACCAGGCGCTACGCGTAGCTGGTCACCCTGGCTTACGTGTCGTGATCGCAGATGGCGACAAGGTGTCGCCGACAAACTGCGTGCGCCAACCATTTTCTGCGTCTGAGATCGGCCTACCTAAATCAACCGTCTTAGTAAACCGACTGAACCTTTTCTGGGGTTTGAGGTGGGACGCATGCACGGAAGACGTTACCAAACGCACGGAAGGCAAGGTTGATCTCGTCATCTCTTGTGTAGACACACGTGCAGCCAGAAGGGAGATCGTTAGCTCACCGCTATTCAGCGAGTGCGTGTATTGGCTCGATATCGGTAACAACGCCGATAATGGTCAGTTTGTATTGGGCCAGCCGAAAAACAGGCGGAACCGCAAGACCGCGCATCGTTTGCCGACCGTGGCCGAGTTGTTTCCCGAGATCGTAACGCCCCTTTTGGACGGTACCGGCGACCTTCCGTCCTGTAGTGCAGTCGAGGCTCTCGAGCGACAAGAGCCGTTCATCAATCAGACCCTCGCTTATCAGGCGCTAGCGATGCTTGGGCGCCTCTTCCGACACGGCACGCTTACATACCATGGTGGGTTTATCGACCTGGCCAACGGACGGATGAGTCCGCTCCCGATCAATCCTGCAGTATGGCGGCGGATCATGGGAGCAGGTGAAAAACTGGAAACTTCTCGCCATCGCCACTGGAAAAAGGCCGGACGGCGAATCAAGGCAAGTGCCTAGCGCGGTCGGAATCCGGTTGTTCCCCAGCGTCGGGAATAGCTCGATAGAGTCAGAACAAACAATCCGTTCACTACATGAATTCCAACAAGGAAAACTGCCATGTCATCAGCGAACCCTGTCGAGACGGGCTCGGCTTTCGAAGTTGTGATCAACAAATCGGACCTACTGAAAGAACTATCCATCACCCAGGGTGTCGTAGAACGCAAGTCTACCGTTCCAATACTTTCCAGTTTCCTCCTGGAGGCGGTCCAGAACCATCTGCTCATCACGGCAACCGATCTCGAGGTGAGCTTGCGGACCTTCTGTGCAGCGGGCGTAAAGAGCGCGGGGTCTTGTACGATCCCGGCCCGAAAGTTTTATGAGTATGTGCGGCTCCTGAAGGACGGGGAACTGACCATCAAACTGCTGGAAAATCATTGGGTTCAGATCCGCAGTGGCCGATCCAACACCAAGATGGTAGGAATGGCTCGCGCCAACTTTCCTACGCTGCCCCTCTTTCCGGCTCACGCAACGATTAAGCTTCCGGCAGCTGTCTTGCGGACCATGATTAGCAGGACCATTTTTGCCATTTGCCAGGAAGAATCCCGTTACATGCTGAATGGGGCTCTGCTCATCCTTAAGCCAGAAACGATGACAATGGTGGCCACGGACGGTCACCGGCTCGCCCACATCGAGGCGAAGTGCAAGACGACGATGGAGGGTGAGATGAGAGTGCTGATCCCCAGGAAGACACTGGCGGAAATCAACTCGCTCTTGAACCCGGTAGAGATCGAAACAATTGATTTCGCAAGAGACGATTCCAGCCTGTTCTTTCGTATTGGCAGCCGGCTGCTGACCTGCCGGCAACTTTCCGGACGATTCCCGAACTATGAGGCGGTCATGCCCCGCGATCTAAATAGCTCGCTCACGGTCAGCGGCGATGATTTATCGCGGGCGATCCAAAGAGTCTCCCAATTCTCCGACGAGCGTTCCAACGCAGTGCGCCTGAAAGTCGACCAACATCAGTTAAGAGTGTTCTCCTCGAACGTCGAGACGGGAGAATCCGAAGAGATTCTCGAAACCGTCTACAAGGGCGATCCGATGACCATGGGCTTCAATGCTCGGGATTTACTCGATTACATGAGAGTGGCTGGAGATCAACGGGTGAGCTTTCGGTTTAAAGCAGCCGATTCACCAGGCGAGTTTCGGCCGGATGAGAACAACGCTGACGGATACGACTACCGGTACATTGTCATGCCCTTGAGGACATGATTCCAGCGAATCTAACTTGTGTTGGCCCGATAGCCAGGTGATCGGGCCTGTCGCGGACTACCGCGCACTCTCCGCACCTGTGTGAGAGCACAGATCCATACACGCGCGTCATCTTCCATCCTAGCCTCGAACATCGATTCATAAACATTGGAGGGAGCAGACTCGGGCTCAAAAGCGGTGCGCGATGCAGCCCCAGTCTACTCGGAGGTATTTCTGTGAACGTGCGATTGGTCCAACTCGACGGCAAACACCCGAATTTGGCGCTGATGAAGTTGGCGCACTGGCACCGGGTGAATGGTGACTACGTATATGTGACCAGGCACATATACCCAAATCTCTTCGAACCAGAACCAGAGTACGACCGTGTTTATGCATCTGCGATTTTCGATTTTTCTACAACGGCCATGTTCAAGTTCCGTCAGCAATGGCCACAGGGAATTCTGGGGGGCACCGGTACCGAGAACTCTCTCACCATCGAGCAACTGATTGGCCAAGAGTACGAGCATTACGACTACTCCGGTTATCCCAACTTCACGGCATCGATTGGCTTCACGCAACGCGGCTGCCGGATGGCAAACAGCCAGATATGCCAGACATTCTGTGTCGTCCCCAAGAAAGAAGGAGGGCCACGACCGCTCAACACCATTGCTCAAATCTGGCGAGGGGAACCTTGGCCAAGAAAGCTGCTGATCCTCGATAACGACTTCTTCGGCAATCCTTACTGGCGGCAACGGATTCGGGAAATTCAAGAAGGGAAGTTTCGCGTGTGCTTCTCCCAAGGCATCAACTCCCGACTGCTCAACGAGGAAGCAGCGGAAGCGCTTGCCTCCATTCAATATCGAGACACGAAGTTCCGCGAAAGAAAGCTTTACACCGCCTGGGACAACATCGGAGAAGAACGCGTGTTTTTCAATGGAGTGGAGAAGCTCAATCGCGCGGGAATTCCTCCAACCCAACTTATGACCTACATGCTGATTGGCTGCGACAAGGACGAAACCTGGGAACGCATCTGGTATCGCTTTCGCAAAATGGTGGATTGCGGCATCGAGCCGTATCCGATGGTAAAAGACCGTAGCAGGGAAGACCTGCTGTGTTTTCAGCGCTGGGTAATAAGAGGACTCTACAGACGAGTGGCATGGCCAGAATACAAGCGGTCGACGAAAACGCCCGAGAGTGAGCAGGGTTGGCGCGAGGTCTATAAGGATTGCGAGCCGTCGCCCTCGACCCCAGCTGGGAGTGCAGCGCAGCACGGCGGCCTCGCCGAAGAAGAATTGATATTCGATTCGTAGCGGAAAGCCACACGATCACCGAGTAAGTCCCGGAGACCAACCTTTTGCCACTGAATTCACCGCGGGAGCCTTAACGTCCGGTAAGCGCACGGGTTTCCTTTGGCTGCGATTTCTATCTGACGAATCGTTTCAGTTTTGTCGCTATCTTCTTGCAGTTCTCATAATCAATGACGGAATGGAATGAGGTCCGGCCGCGCTGATGAACCGCGAGCTCTGATTGATATCAGCCATACTCTGTTTGCCGTCAGACCCTCGGCACCAGATGCATTAGGGTCTGCCTCCTCTCGAGCCACCTCAATTGTTCTCGTTCCGCTTGCTAGAAACCTCCAGGCGAGTATTCGCAAAAACCGAGGTGTTTGTGGAAACGTATGTTTATGCAGTTCAGCAAATTCGTCAGCTTCGCGGGGGATCACAGCCACAACTCTTCCGGGCGTCCGATGGACTTTACTACGTGATAAAGCCGCAGAACAATCCCCAGCACGTCAGGGTGCTTGCCAATGAGATGCTGGCGACGCGCCTTGGACTGTTGCTTGGGCTGCCGCTGCCAAGTGTTCAGCCAATCGAAGTCTCCGATTGGCTGATCGAGCAGACACCCGCGCTGCGGATCAAGCTCATCGACTCAAGCACTCCGTGGAAGGCTGGCATGCATCAGGCATCCCGCTACATCGGACACCCGACGAAGGGATGGGTTTTCGATTACTTACCGGACGCTGCATTGGGGCAACTCGACAACCTCAGAGATTTTGCGAGAGTCCTGGTGCTTGATCGCTGGACCTCGAACGTAGACGGCCGCCAGGCTGTATTTAGTCGCCGGGAGGCGTGCCAACGGTATGCGGCCACCTTCGTGGATCAGGGATATTGTTTCAATGGGGGCGAGTGGACTTTTGCGGACACACCCCTGCGCGGTGTGTATGGCAAGAATTGTGTCTACGAGCACGTTACTGGGTGGGATGCCTTTGAACCCACCATCACCCGCGCCGAGCAGATGAACATCGATCACATCTGGCGTATTGCCGCGGAGATTCCAGAGGAGTGGTACGAGTTCGACAATGCTGGCCTAAATTGGCTGGCGGAAACACTCTACAAACGCCGTTCCCGTATTCGCGAATTGATCACCACTTTTCGAACCTCTTCTCGAAATCCTTTTCCAAACTGGGTAACCGACTAACTCGCCCTGCCATTTAACAGAAGCGGCATGGTGTGGAGTGACGTCAAAAGAAGCTCTCGCCGGCGAGTCCAACACGTTGTGGGTCTTCCTGGGAGATCCAGCTTCAGGCGGATACACATGCACCTCATGATTATGGATCAGTTCCAATGACGACAAGATCACTCACACTCGCAGAGAGATGAAGATGAAACTCGAACTTAAACCACAAGAAATCGCACACCCACACGGATTGGAAATTGCGGTCGATGGCTTTACAGGCGATCCTACAGGGGTCAAGCCGTCCCAGGTATTCGTCGAAGTGTATGAAGGCAAATTGAGAATCCATGTTTGGACAGGCGAGAGTGAAGACCCAACCCTGAGTGCCGAGATTGTGCCCTTAGAACAGCCTTCTACTTGAGAACGCATACGCTGGCAGCTGTCGATAGCGTCAAGTCGATCACCTCTGCAGTGCCATTCTCTTGAGACGGAGAACTGGTTTCTCATCGTACGCAAATCCGCCGGCTCCATTCCTGAACGGGTTTAAGAAAGGCAAGACGATGGATCGGGGCTTCCTGCAAAAGTGTCGGGGGCGATCGCCCACCCAATATCTGCCTCTGCGCCTGCGCTGAAGGGCCTCGAATACCAATCAGCGCTCTGGTAGTTCCCGCTACTCCGACCGTCCGTTCCCCGGACAGTCACTACGCTAGAAGCACACCCAGCAAGAACGTTCTCCCCGCACCAAACAGTCCGGCCGGGCAGCAACCAACAAAAAAGACACCTCACCCGCGAGTGAACCAAATGAATCTCACGCCCATTACCAGCACCGTCGAGTACACCGTGTTCTTTGGGTTCTGTGGACCTGGAGGTGGTGCGATTGGCTTTCAGAAAGGCGACCCCCGCGTTGGTCACCTGCAGGCCAAGTTTCGTCCCCTTGGTGGCTTCGACGTAGATCCCAGATGTGTGCGTGATTTCACGCGACTAGTAGGGGTACCTGCCACGTTATTAGATTTATTCGACCGCCAGCAATACATCGATTTCCATGGTTTTGAACCGCCACCGGGCTGGAGAGAAGCGACGGCAGATGATATCCGGCGGGCAGCCGGTAACGAACACCCGAACATTGTCTTCTTAAGTCCCCCGTGCAAAGGATTCTCGGGCTTACTTTCGCAGAAACTCAGTCTCACGCCTAAATACCAGGCCCTGAACCGACTCACGGTACGGGGCCTCTGGTTGATGCTGGAGGCGTTCGCGGACGATCCACCTGAGTTCTTCCTTTTGGAAAACGTGCCACGGATCCGAACCAGGGGCCGGGATCTTCTAGACCAAATCATCCACCTTCTCAATGCATACGGCTACGCGACCGCCGAAAAGACTTATGACTGCGGTGAACTCGGTGCGCTTGCGCAGTCGCGGAAGCGATTCTTGCTCGCCAGCAGATTCGTTGCAAAGGTGCCTGCGTTCCTCTATCAACCGCCTACGCGGCCGCTACGTGCAGTTGGAGACATCCTCAGCCGCTTACCCTTGCCTGGAGATCCTTGTGCTGGCGCCATGCACCGGGTGCCACAACTTCAGTGGCAAACATGGTTGAGGCTTGCGTTTATTGAAGCCGGCTCCGATTGGCGGTCGTTGAACAGGTTGCGGGTTGTCGATGGCAAATTGGCTGACTACCTGATCGTTCCAGAAAGATACAGCGATGTCCTGGGAGTTGCAGATTGGAATGACAACATAGGCGCGGTGACGTCTCGTGCACACGCGACGACAGGTAAATTCTCGGTCGCAGACCTTCGCCAGTTCCGCGAGCGTCACAAGAATGTCTTTCGTGTCGTGCGATGGGACCAGGAGACAGGAACTATAACCTCCGGCCACGGACCGACGAACGGAGGTCGCGCGGTCGCAGATCCCCGGCCGCATAACCCGACATTCGTGAAATATCCATTGACTGGATGGAACGAACATACCGGAGCTGTGATCGGCGGGGATGACGCAGGAGCATATGCCGTAACTGATGTACGCGCTCACGGGCCATTTTCCGGCAAAGGTAAGTACTTTGTTACCGAATTTGGCAAAAGTTGCAATACCGTTATCGGCGGCAGCACGACAGGACATGGCGCCTACTGCGTTCAAGACCCCGGCCCTGGAGTTTACCGCAAGACTGGCGACAACTACTTCACGGCCGGTGGATTCGGCGTAACACGCTGGGACGCACCCAGTAACGCTGTTTCGGGGGCAGCCTGCTACGACAATGGGCCTTGGAGCGTAGCCGAACCGCGCGACTGCTTGCCGGCGGCAAATGAAAGATTGACGGCTTACATTCTGGCGCTCGATGGCACCTGGCACCGACCGTTCACTACCTACGAACTGGCGGCGTTGCAAAACCTCTTCGAGCCGGGCGAACCGTTCGAACTGGACGGCAAATCGGACAGTCGCTGGCGGGAGGCAATTGGTAATTGTGTGCCGCCTGCCGCAGCCAAAGCCATTGCAGATGTGATGGGAACAACACTGCTGCTTTCGCGAACGGGCCAGACCTTCACGTTGTCCTCACAGCCAATCTGGGTGAGACCGCTCGCCAGAGCCATCAGCGTGAATGTTCCCATCTATCCAGCAGACAGGAGCTTGAGCGATGATCTCAGAGGGTGACGTAGTGTGTGCGGCATGCGGCGGAATCAATGAACATTTACTGGGCTGTTCTTCTCAGACGGACCAGGAATTTACGATTATCTCGGCTTACAGCCGCAATCGCATTATAAGAGGGCGCCCCTTTTGGAGTAGGTTGTGATCGTTCACATCATGACCTACGAAAGGAACACCCTCATGAACAGCGAAAAGTATATTGGTCTGGACGTTCACCAAGCAACGATCTCCGCAGCGGTGATGGATCCCACGGGCAAGTTAGTCATGGAATCCATCCTGGAAACGAAAGCCGCAACCATTCTGGAATTCCTTGCCGGACTGCGCGGAACTTTGTCGGTAACCTTCGAAGAAGGAACTTGGGCGGCCTGGCTCTACGATCTGCTTAAGCCGCATGTTGCCGAGTTAGTGGTGTGCAACCCACGCAAGAACGCTCTGCTCAAACATGGCAACAAAAGCGACAAGATCGATGCCCGCAAACTTGCCGACCTGCTGCGTCTCAATGATCTCGAGCCGGTTTATCACGGCGAGACCGGTGTACGCATGCTGCGGGAACTCGCCCGCAGTTATCTGACCATCGTCAAAGATCTTTCCCGGGTCATGAATCGCTTGAAAGCTCTGTATCGCAGCTGGGCCATTCCTTGTGCTGGCCGGGACGTCTACTACACCCGCCATCGCAGTGAGTGGCTGGGAAAAATCCCGGAGGCCGGCACTCGCCGCCGGGCCGAGCAACTTTATCAGCAACTGGACATGCTCCAGCACTTGCGCCAGCAAGCCCGGCGCGAACTGCTGGCGGAGAGCCGCAAGCATACGATCACCGCCAAGCTACGGCAGATTCCCTCCCTTGGGCCGATTCGCTCCGCTTTGGCGGTGGCCCTGATCCAGACCCCGCACCGCTTCCGCACCAAGCGACAACTCTGGACCTACAGCGGACTGGGGTTGGAAACCCGCGACAGCGGGGAATACCACTACGTGCAAGGCCAAGTGCGGCGCCGCAAAAAGCAGGTGTCCATTCGCGGCTTGAACAAGGATCACAACCATGATCTCAAAGGTCTGTTCAAAGCTGCCGCCACCAGGGCGAGTGTGCACCCCGGACCATTCCAGGATTTCTACCAGCGATCGCTGGCCAAAGGCATCAAGCCGACCATGGTGCGGCTCACGCTGGCGCGCAAGATTGCAGCCATTACGCTGACTCTATGGAAGAAGGGAGAAAACTTCAACGCTGAGAAACTGAAATCGCAAGCCGCTTGAGCGTCTCCGGTGAAGAGCCCTTCCATCTCCGCCGATTCTTTCTCTGGTGGTGGCTGGTTGGTTCTTGAGACGCTCGGGTTCGAGGGTGAGCATCCCAATGGCCTGTAGGCGTATAAGTGCGATGGCACTTAGCCTCTGTGAAATCCCTATGCCCCTTCGGACAACCCGAAAAAGCACTAGGCCACGAGCCTCAGATAGATCCATGGTTGCCACACCGCACAACCACAACGGCTTGCCAGTTTCAGGACCCGATTCGGCGTCGTCGCTACTAACGAAGATGCAGCTGCTGAGATGGAATCACCAGGGCACAACACTACACGAGCGTCTTCTATGGTCAGAGGGGCTGGATGTCGCGAACCAAAACCGCGCATCCGGCGCAGACAGAAAAATGTTCTTGACATGCCCTCTTATAGAGCAGGCCATTTCAGATGGTGCGCTGGTTGACTGTAGCCAGCCGCCCTTTGACGAACTGAATCGGCAAGCAGGAATTAAAGTTCACGTCGCGTTGACCCCAGAGGCCTTTCACGATTGTGTGTATCCACTTAGTGTTTCTGAATTTCCGATCCAGATTGAAGAACTCGGCCAGTCATCGCCTGGATCTCCCAAGTTGCCGCCCGGGCAGGATATGAAAGGGCGGTATTGGGACATCGTCTGGATGTTACATGCCGCGATACGGGGACAGCGCGATGACAGCTCCTGCATTTTCTTTCAACTCTATGTTGTTCCCAACGAGGGCGGGAATGCCAGATTAGTGAAGCTCAAGTGTGTTGCCGGACCAGATGATGAAGGTGATCTGTGTCTGACAATCATGCTGCCGGAGCAGGATTGAGTCCTCCGCCCGGAACGATCGCCTGCAATCCAACATCCCTCCTGCTTCCTGCTGCCGCAATAGTCAGCAGGCTTAATGCTACTCACCGCCATTTTCAACAACAAAAAGGAACAACGACGATGAACACAACAATGGAGACTGTCCGTGCGGCGGTCGGGCCCGGAATCCTCGCGAAAGCTGACCGACTTTTTAAGAATGACGATCCCGGCATCTGGATTGAAATACTTCAGAATGCGCGACGGGCTGGTGCAACTGTGGTGGAGGTCACCATTGCAGAATCAGAACCCGGAAGCGGTTCGTGTGTTGTGACTGTTCAGGACAATGGACGCGGAATTCAGAAGTTCCAGGACCTGCTAACGCTCGGCCAGTCTGGGTGGGACGCGGCGACGCAAGCTGCGGAGGATCCCGCCGGGATGGGCTTCTTCGCGCTGTGCCACACAGGAATAGAAGTCCACAGCGGAGATCGGTTCGTGGAGATCGCTGCCGAGGTGTTTCTTGGTTCGGCAGTTGCAGAGGTAAGGAAAACCAGCGAGCCTATCGAGGGGACTCGCTTGAGGTTCTCCAGGGCGTCCACGAAGAATGCCCTTGCCGCCGCGTTGCATGCCGTGACCGAGTTTTATCCCGTCGAGGTTCTACTGGATGGCGAGGCAGTGCCCCGGCATGACTTCCTCGAAGGGTGCTTGCACCGGGAACTAATTGACGGCATAGAGGTGGGATTCGGAACTTACTTCACACATGCGTCGAACTCGTACTCGTATCACGACAATTGGAACTTTCATGGAGCACGAATAAGGGATCATTTCGATTCGTTCCCCGGATTGATCGACTCTTCCAAACCCGACGCTGAGCCGCAAAACCTGTTTGCAAGGTTCAATGTCTTGGAGACGGGTCGCGTGAGGCTCCAGCTCCCCGATCGTCGAGCAATCATTCAGGATGATTTACTGAAGGAGTTCTACCGAAAAGTTCGTAGTGCCGCGTATCGGTACTTCCAGTTGCAGCCGCAGCACGTGTTGCCTTATAGGAATTGGGTTGAGGCGCGCGAACTCGGAGTGACGCTGCCGGAAGCCGCGTATCTTCTCTCCACCTGGTGCGCTGCTCCGCATGATGACAGCATCGAGCCGGTATTCGGCTACTCACAGCGGAGATTGTTAGCCGAGCTGTCTGAGGTAATGTTAGTCGCCCGAGACTTACCCAATGAACATACGTTCGAAGCAGCGCTGGCGTGCGGCGCCACTTTGCCCGGTACTCTCTGGAACGAAGAGCCCAGCCTAGAGGGCTATTCGTGGTACGAGAAACTCCGCCGCGTCGCGGACACCGAAGTGCTTGTCGACGGCATTTCGTATCAAGATTGGCGACAGAGTGGGGCCCGACCGCTTAGGATCGAGGTAAAGGTCACGATTTCGCAATCTGAAGAACCCAACAGAGAAATCTGTCTGCCAGCGTCGATCCACGTGGATTCCGAAGAGTATAACAATGCGAGTTTTGTGGCAGTCGGGCGAAGTCCCTGGGACAACGACGCTCTGGACGGTCCGTTCGATGTAGTTGACTTCCTAGTCTGGGCAACGTTTGTCGCGTCCGATGATTCCGATGCGGATAGCTGGTATACGCAAAGGGAAGAATATGAGAAAGCAGTCACCCGCCAGGTGAACGAGTATTTCCGCGGTATGAGAGGCTCGCTGCTCGCAATTCTCCGAGATGCGCTTGATTGGGACGCGAGACGACTGGCCCAGCAAATCGGTGTCACGGAAATCCGGTTCAGGAAGGGTGCCACAGAGAGTGCAATGTGGGATATTGAATTAGGCTGAACGCACCCCGCTGCTTCGGTGGAAGTAGGGCAACGATATTAAGGTACTCGAGGGTTCCTCAAGGCCGAGACATCGACCTTAACTGGACGCCAAATGTCTGGCGCTTCTAAACCTGCTGCGCACAATCCCGCTTTGGCGAAAGATCAGGCATCCAATCCAGCCCTCGGATTGCGTGACCGCCTTGCTGCCACATTTCGACAGCTTGTCGAACCCTGAGGTTGAATTATGAGACAAAGAATCCGTGTCAGCACCAAGGCCGACCAATTTGAAAGTCGCAAGCAAGAGCACATACGCGCCGGATATCAAGTTGAGCACGAGCAACTGGTGCCGGTCAATGGTCTGCGGAGTTTCACCGCCGTTCTAATTGTCTCGAGCGAGGAGACGGAGAGATGAGGACACCATCAGAGCTCGTTAACACATCGGGCAATGTCATTCCGAGGGTCATTATTGAAGCAACATGCACCACATGCGGGCCTCTGGACGGCCACGAGGAAGGGGCTGAGGGTATAAATCTAGCCCGCGCACATACGGAAGCAACAGGCCATATTGTGGTCCTAAGCGGCACAAGCGACATTCCAGAACTGTGAAAAACATTTCTGGCGGCGCTCAGCATGTCGTCGTCGGCCGAATCCCCCAAGCTCCTATGTGGGTCGTTACAATCAGCCTGGCGTTGACCGTTCATTCGCAATGTGGAGCGGCGGAGAAATCGCGCCCGTGCCCAGCGCTTTGCAGCTCCGCCTTCGCAGAAAGGAAACGCGATGCACGGCACGGTGAACAACAATCCAGTTTGTACGCTGAAAAGAACCTTCACGTGGAAGCCAGATCAGTGCCCAGACTGCGGGTATGCGCTTTGCGACCATGTGGCGGGTACGCACGGTGTGAACGACGCAGTTTTTCACTGCGTACGATGCGCTGGCAGGTTCGCGTATGGTGCCATACTCTTCCGGGATGGCCCGGCCTTCATTCGCACCGACGCGAGCACAAAAGCAACTTCACTCATGAGCTTTTCGCGTGGCTGGAATCGCCTGGTCGGTCGGCACAGAGATCATGAATTCTTGCTAGAGGCAATCCTCTCTGGTCAAACAGTCAAGACGCCCTGGGCTTCCTATGTCTTGCGAGGATTTCATCGGGGTCCATAATCACAGACTCTCGCGCTTTACGCGAGGAATGGTTTGCACACATTCTGTCGGCTTGACCAATTGGCGGCGCGCCGCAAAAACAGGAGATGAAGAATGTTTGCAACGTTTTGGCCTGTGTGATCAATGTGTTATAGAGGAGTCTCTCGGAATCTGTGCCATCAACAAAATTATCGACGCATGTCTTTCTCGTTCACGGCGTGGGACTGCCGACGGAAGATCTATTTGGCCGCGAACTCGCTCAGAAACTTCTTACGATTGGCGTCCTCGAAAGCAACATCAATCGGATCGACTGGCATCAATGCGTCGAATTGCCTTATGTTGATGTGGGAAGCGCGGAAAGGCCATTCAAGGTCATAAATTTTAGTCAAATTGCAGGTCTAATACGCGGTCTTGTGGGCGCTGCCACCTTGCCTGGACCGAGAAACTTCTGGCTTTCACGGTTTGCGTACTCTTTGTTACATACGATGATGATCTTTGCTCCCCTAATGATGCTGTGGAGCGTTTTCCTGACCGCCAAATTGGTATCCTCGGCAGGCGGACTTGCCGCGTCTCTGGTCGATCCAATCATTGAGCTTGGAAAACTGTTATTTGGGCCCGCTCTGAGCACTCTCTCATGGGTACCCAGAACCTACTTGGGCGCAATAGAAATGCTCGTCGCGGCCGTCGTGTTGGTCCATACTGCGGAGGATGGCGCGCCAGGTGTTCGCGCAGGCATCCGAAAGAGTGTCGCGTGTTTGGCTTGGCCTTTCGTGTACTTCGTAGCGCTTTGCGCGTCCTGGTTCGGTGCGATCTATGGGGCTCTCTATGTAATCATCTTCACTACCGATCTAGCACTGCGATTACTAGATCAGGTAACTATAACCCCGAAAGGGGTTGTCGTCGCTGGAGTGTCCATGAATGCGATGTTCATGGCTTCGTTACCGGGTACTCTTCTGAGTGTCTTAGCGATTTTGTCCATACTGCTCGGCGCTCGATTACTGATGTGGTGTTTTAAGGTCTTTGCGGACGTGATGCGTTTCGCGGGCGATCCGACCTATGCTGCGGCGCTGGTCCGTCACGTCTCCGCGCAATTGAGTAAGCCGCAACTTAAGGCCAACGATACCGTGGTGATCGTAGGCCACAGCCTAGGATCAGCCATTTGTCTGAATTGTCTTCTCGACCGGCCGGCACTCTTTCCCCGTACAGCAAGAATTTTTCTCGTCACCATGGGTTCGCCAATCACTCGTCTGCTAGCAAGATTCTTTCCAGGCATCATGCCGAATGCCGGCTCGGCTGCGGAACAATTGCGCGCCCGTTACGGAGAGTTTCGATGGATCAATGTATACCGGCCCTTCGACCCGATCGGCGGAGCCATATTCTCTCGACTCGACAAGCGGCCGTTTACCCGTGATATTTCGACAAAGCAGTACAGGAAGGTCCTGTTCACAGCACACACCAGATATTGGGATGACGATGCAGTCATCCAAGGTGTCCGCCGCGCCATCGTCGAGTCCATCGACTCTGATCAAATGTCAAGCCAACCTACAGACCGCGAGTGGATTCCCGCCAAAGCCGGTAGACAGTCTCCCCCGATTCTCCGAATGAATCGATTCCTGGGTCGAAGCCTCTGGATCAGAACGGGTTTGGCTGTGGGCATGGCTGCGCTATTGATTTTCAACATGGCGATTCTCATCCACAACCAAATGGCACATTCGAACACGCCGCTCCTCGGGAAATCCAGCGTAACAACTGATGATGCGTGGTTGTACAGATACTATGAGACTAATCCCAATGCGGGACAGCCGGGATCTGTCGATCAGCTACCAATGGACTTTTACGTCGTAACGTTCAGACCTATCGGCGCTGCCAAGCCGATCGCCAAGCGGGTGGATCCACTGGCGATTCGCGGGCGGCTTGAAGATGTCTTTGCTACCAAAGGGCAAGCGGCCACTCTGGCCCAACGTGGTGCGATTTTTGATATGCCGGCGACTCGCGTTCATATTCCGGTGCGCTATTTGGCAAACGACCCTGACATCTTCGACTTTCCCACTCTGCGACCCAAGTCGTTCAGCGACAGCGCAATTTATGAATTTGCCGTGCTGTGGTATGCCCTATTCATGATGATATTTCTTGTCGGCCCGCTCGTATTATGGCTCGTGCCACTCTATTTCGGCAGGCCAACGGTGCCGTTCGCGGGAAGTCTCATTTCTTGATTTTGAAACCGGGAGGGCGTCAATCTTGCATTGAGCCGCCTTCTTCAGATGATTGAGACAATGGCGCTGCTGTCTATTTCCCAGCCTCCCGACTCCAAATCGATTCCTGCTAAAACAGATTCCCCCACTTATTGACGGTTTGCAATCCTCCGGGTGCCGTTGCCAAGTTCTTAAAATGCAATCATATTTTGTCCCGATTATGTCCAATGGTCTCGGCGTCGAGTCCGTTGCCATTCTCCTCCGTTGGATCCATGAACCCGAGAGCAGAGACTTTGCTCTGGAAGACCTTGTCGTCATCACCGCGATGACAGGTCGGGAGTGGCCCGACACTATAGAGAATTTTGAGCAGTACATGTTGCCCCTGTTCCGGACGCACCGCATCAGATTCGTCCAAGTCGCCCGTGCGGGACACCTAGAGGAAGATGGCATCGTAGTGTTAGATGACAACCGCGAGCCTTACAGAGTTTGCGCGGAGGGGGCTTACACGCTCCCGCAGGAGCTGCTCTCAGCTGGAACAGTTCCGCAGTACGGGGGCGAGCATCGTTGCAGTTTGAAATTCAAGGCCTTCGTAATTGAAACCTGGCTCAAAACCAACATCGAGGCGAGTGTCCGGCATACGTTTGGCTACAATTGCCAAGAACTGTCACGCGTTTCCGATAGCGAGGCAGCATTGGGCGCCCGTGTCACGTTCGGGTACAACTCCGGAGAACTCGGCAGGGTTGCCGACGCCCAGGCATACGACCGCCCCACCCGCGTCGGACACTATGCACTCGTTGAATGGGGCTGGGATCGGATGCGCTGTATCGAATACATTCGATCGATGCTGGGAGTGGATTGGGACAAGTCAGCCTGCCCCTTCTGCCCATTTGCGCGGATGACAGGCGCCTTAATTGAACGCCAGAAACGATGGCCGGAAGACACGGCGCTTGCAATGTTCCTCGAGCGGATATCCCTCGCTATGAATCCTCGAGGGCAATTGTTCAAGCGGCAGCCGCTTTATGTGGTGGTCGAAAAGAGCGGCAACACTGCTGCATTAGAGACCTTTGACGGTCTCATGCGACAACATCGATGGGCACTCTACCGGGTTCGCCGAATCTACCAGGCGAAGCCGATCTACGAGGGAACCGGCAAGAAGAAGAGGTTAGTCGGCCACGATCCAAACAAAAAAGGGACGGCGCGGCGGTGCGTCCAGAAACTCGAAGAATTCGTAGACTCCCAGGAAGCCAATCGACGCATTTCAGAACTCTCGCAGCAAAGGTCCATCCCTCTCCGCGAATTGCATGGCCTTCAGGTGTTGTCGATTTCCGAGTGTGGGACTACGTATCCTACGAGGGAGGAGTTCTTTGTCTGCGCGCCGGCCGTGGTGGACACGAAGGCGAGATACGGAATCGAACACTTCGATTCCAAGTGGGCGGGTATGTATTGCGGACAGAACGACCTGCCGCTGTGGGAAGGAGTAGAGACCGGGAACACTCTGATTCAGATCATCTGATCTCTGCTCCACGTCGTCGCTCACCGAAGTAAGAACCCGCCCAATAAGAAGCAACCCGCTCTTGGGGCACGATTCGGCGTAATTTCCCCTACTGGGAGACCACTCTTTGCACGTGTGAAAGATGGAGCCGGTCAGATCCAGTTCCCTGGTTCAGCAAGTGCAACTAGCAGTGCCTGCGGGGCCGCTTGGGCCTCTGTCAATCTCCTGTTCCACAAACGGGAAGCATTTTTCTACCAACCTGCCACAAATCCATCTTGTTAGGCAAAAGGAGATCTAAATGGCAAGAATCAACGGAAATTGGTTTGGACGCAGACCACCGACCGGTGGAGTCACGGTCGCGTGGGGCGCCCGCGCGATTTTGAAATCAGCTAGCTTTCCTCAGATTGATCTTCCCAGAGATCGCCAATCTTGGACCAAAGCAAGGCGCGACGACCGCAGCAGGCTGGCACGCTGGATCAATACCAAAGGCTTGCCGTGGTTGCGTGATGAAATCAAACGGGCAAGGCTCGCTTCTATTGACCACAAGGTGATCGAGTACGACGACGGTCCTATCCACTTGGAAGCTAGTCCCCAAAGCAGTGGTGGCTATCTCTACATCGGAGCGTGGGAACATCAACCAATAAAGAGCCTTCGGCGCGCGAATGGGAAACAAGGACGGGTTCTGCCCTGGAATCGTATCCGCAATGTTCGGTATTCGAAGTAGGTCTGTATGCGGCCTGCAGACCTACCTCCTGTCCAGCAACTGGCGACCAACAAGCCGCACGGGCACAAGATGCGGTACATGGCGGGCTGTCGCTGTTGGCGCTGCCGAGCCGGTAATGCCGCTTACGAGCGACAACTCAACGAGAAGCGCCGGCTCTTCGGACCAAATGACCTGGTCTCGACTGATCGCGTGCGGCAGCACCTCAGATACCTGCAGCAGTTCGGCATGGGCCACAAGACCGTGGCTAAGCACGCCCTCACGGGCAAAACCGTACTGGCTGAGATCTTGTGGTACAGCAAAAAGCAGATGCGGCGCCGGAACGAAGCCCGTGTTCTTGCAGTTCAGCCGACCCTCGACACCCTCCCCAGGAACGTAAGAATCCCGGCAACTGAAACCGTTGCGAAAATCCGGCAATTAGTTCTATGGGGATATCCCAAGGCGCTGATCAATCGCGATGGACTCGGATTACATACTGGCGGCATGCAAATTCACGCACTCAGAGGACGGACTGCCACCGTCAGCGTCAAAACTGCTGTTAAGGTCCGAGACTTTTTCGCCAAAATCGAGGCCATTCGACACCGCTGGGAAGAGTGGCACGGCCCCATCCCTCGAGATCATTTTGTTTATGGAAAGAGGAGTAAACGCGGTTGGGAGACGAAGCACCTGGAACTGCGGCCTGTGAGCCGAGCTTACAAATATTACTACATTTATCCGCCAGATCTCAAAGCAGCGATCAATCTGGCGAACCAACTCACACGCGCATGCCGAAAGAGGACACGAAATGAAGAACACCATGGACGATCTACGCAATCATCTATTCGCCACCATTGAAGCACTGCAGGACCTGGACAAGCCGATGGACGTTGAGAGGGCCCGGGCGATCAATCACACCGCGCAGACGCTCATCAATTCGGCGAAAGTTGAAGTGGACTTTATCGAAGCTACCGGTCATCAAGTGACCGGCCAGTTCTTCCGGCTCACAGCGGGGAGCCAGCCGAGCAATACCACGAGGCGGTGACGCTCGCAGCGGCATCTCTCGACCGACTAGCCGCCAATAATGTCGACAAAGATGTTCCAGTGAGTTCGTTTGCGCGGGTACGAGGTTCAGACGTCCAGAGTCCAGATTAAGCGGCGTGCACCGAGCCCGGATGTGACCTGATCGAAACCAATCATCCGCAGTGGCGATGCCTCACGACCTTTCATTTAACAAGACCAGAAATGGAGTATGAATCAGATGCCTGAGCGGGCTTCAACTCGCGTTCGGCAAATTCCAACGCACACTCGCCTCATACGCGCTTTTCAGCGCAACTACATTCGCCAGGGCTACTTGTACTCTGGATGTATACGGTACGAGCGTTTACGCGATCGATTTGGCAGTGCCGTGCAGTCTCTCATTGATGACCTTATCCAGGACGGGATCCTGCAGAGGCGCAGTTGTGGCGCCCTGGCGTATGAGCTAGTTCCCTCGGAGCGCAGTTCTCTACGCGAGCGATACGCGTTAAGCGATGAGTGGGAGCAACAAGAACTCACGTTTCACCCAAAGCAGGTCGATCTCTTAGACCTCGGTTCGTTAGCCACACACGAAGCACGTTGTGCCGCAAACCACGGGATGAGCATAGAAGTCTACCGACTTCAGAGCCGGCTCCGCCAGTTGCCACTGGTGCCTGGTACTGACGAACTGCGGAAGGAGCGGGAGCGCGTGGTCCAGGCATTGATCCAAGCCGCACGCAGATCTCAATGTGTTCCGAGAATTAATCCAATGGCTGGCACCCTCCCGGACGACTCCGTATCAGGTTGACGAGTCGATGTGAGCTGCAATGCCCAATAATCTCCAGCAGCCATTGACCGCAAGCCAGATGCGGCCGACCAGGCGTCGCAACAATGCACCCCCCCAAGTAACACAGCATATGAATTCTGGAGGAGGACGTAATCGGCCCCGCAAACGCATACTGGAGCCCTCGGTAGAAAGAAAGTCCCCTCTTCATAGGGGATTATAGTTATTCCAACGACGCGAATCCTAGTGCTTACGATCCCAACATCGGGGCCAGCCGCGTTTGCCCGGTCCATAAACCACGGTACCAACGCCTTGCTGGAGGCTTTAGGCGAGCTTTGATGCTAGCTGTTTCGAGAGAGACTACTAAAAATGCCTAATACAACAGCTCCGATGACCGCGCCGATCACGACACAATTGAAGGATGCCTCAGCGGTAGGCAAGAACAACCTTCCTGCCCCTTCCAGATCTGCGCCTCTCGTGATGACAACCATCAAAGGTAATTGACCAACCAATGGAAATGAGGGACGAAGAAGAAATCCAACAAATCCACCTAGGAGTGAGCCGACGCCGGCCGCCGTGGCAGATCGTCCACCGAACTTCTTGGAGACAAACTCAAGGGCGGTAACGAACACTCCTAACACAATGACACCCGCCATACTTGCCCTCCCCAAATTGAGAACGGAGTATATGGACTTTTCCCTGTCGTAAGAGCGGGGAACATCGATTACGAAAGTCACCTCTAGCGCCGTTGATTTGCCCATCCTGCGCTAATGACCGTTTCTTGAGCAGGCCGCGGGGCAGTTGCCTCGAGGAGGATTGACGCGCAGTAGCATGAGTCTCATCTTAATTGCACGTGGAGGTCCGAAGGGGTTCCACGACGGCCCTTGGTCCTTAAAAAAGTAAGCGGGAACCAGTCCTAGCTCAGATCTTGCGCCGCACGTCGAGAGGATTTGTGTCTGGTATTAAAGTGAGAAAACGCGAGTGTCGTAGATGCTGGTCTGCTGTCCACTCAACGAATTCAAACCGTCCCACCAGGACTGGTTTTATCCAATGGCAGTCCATCATCTTATCTGCAGTGAGACCTTGACCCCATCTGCCGGAACTGCCCTCAGGGAGATTAGTGAACGGACACTCGGAAATCTCCAGCCCTTGGAACTGTCTGGCGAATTGCTCGCGCAAGTGCGGTGTGAAGCCATTCCGGGTTCTTCCAGCATAGAGCAGTTTTCGATCCTCGTAGTATCCAAAGATGACGGCATCGACCGCACCGGAGGCTACCGTATACCCTCCGACCACGAACTCTTGCGTCTGATTCAGCCGCATTTTGCACCAAGAGCCGGAGCGCAGCCCCGGCTCATAAACGCTGTTCAGCTTTTTCGCGACAATACCCTCCAACCCTTGGCTGCGCACAGCATCGACTACATCAGACAAGTCGGCTTTCAACTCCGGGTATGGCCTAATCGGGACGCTTAGTTCAGAAAGAACATGCTCTTCCAGGGCCTCGCGCCTTAAATACAGAGGCCTTGACAGCAGCTCTCGCCCTTTCAGGATCGGTACGTCAAAAACGAAATAAACGATAGACGCCGAAGTTGAGGAGTAATTTTGCAGCGCATTAAAGGAGGGTCGCCCGGAATCATCCAGGGCCACTATCTCACCGTCGACGACTGTTTCGTCTGGCAGCGGCGCAAGGGCCTTCACGATAGAGGAGTACCTGGTATTGAAATCCTTGTTGTTCCTAGAACGGAGTTGGACTTTGCCATTGGTCTTGATGGCGATCGCTCGATACCCATCCAGCTTAAGCTCGTAAGTCCATTCTGGCGACTGTGGCAGTTCTCTCGTAGGCAGCAGCAGCATCGGTTCAATGAATGCAGCCTTGATCTTTTGCTCGGAAATGGTCTCAGTTCCTCCAATCCTCACCCTACAGGAGATTGGCACCGCGTAGCAACGAGCCGCCTTTCCACCATTCCACATGACTCTTACATCGCTGGGAGAGTCCCACGGAAGCCCAGATTCCTTCCGCTCTGCCGAAGAGCCTGCCCAAGAACAAAAGGAAACACGATAGAACGCGTCTCCTCGCGCCATCAAGCTGTTATTGGAAGACATCAGGTACGGGTCGGTTTCCATGGTTTGTGGGTCCCCTCTCGTTGTAGAGAGTCCAATGGGAGCCAAGTGAGAGAAATGCCTCTGAAAATGCGAACGGTGGTGCTGCTCGCCATTTGCTTCGCTGTCTATTGCCGCAGTGCTGGACCGCAACCGTCCCGGGAAACAGATAGTGGTATCGGGAGTAGCACCGACAGAGATGCCGTACCGCCGAAGTGTTTCGGCTGTGAGAGTGCTGAGTGTAACCTTTCGGTGACCGACGTTCGTCCCGCCTCACCACCGTCATCACTCTTGTCGAGTGCAAAGTCGCCGACTCATTACTCCAAGACGCCAGTAATTACCATAATAGTTATCATGATCACGCTGGCAGCGCTAGGCCTTGCACTTTCACTCGTTACTCCACACCAAAAGGTTCAGGAGTGAAATCGACCATCCAGTCACACGAGCAGCAGTTCGACCAAGGATTCTCAACTGACTCTCAAGCCAGCAGGACGGGACCGGCGATCGTGGTGGCGTACTTGTTCCTCAATTCGAAGCCATTCGTCAACATCTACTTTCTTAAGCCCGGAGTCTCCGGGGTACTTGCACCTTGCCACCAACAATTGCATCAGAAGCGCCTCAGCGCGCGCTTTCGCTCTCTTCTTGTCCGCCCTTTCCTCTCCTAATGCATCCAAGATCACCTCGACGATTTTTCTAAATACTCCCTCAGCTAGTTGGCGATGGTTTTCATCGTTAAGATTCACATACAAAAGAAGTTTCGCTCCACTCTGGGACATGGACGTGTACCAGCACTGGATGGCCGCCTTAATGAGAGTTTCCCTGGCCATTCTTTTGCCAAAGTGGTCTACTACGAAGTCGCGCATCTTGGCCGCTGAATCCTCGGCAACGTTGGCAATCGCTTCCGAATAGAGTTTTTTCTTGTTTCCAAAATGGCGATAAAGCCCGGCCTCCATACAGCCTGCCTCGCGGGCGATCGCCCGGGTCGTAACCCCTTTATAGCCCCATATTCCAAACAAGGAAATCGCGGCGTCCAAGAGTTTTGCTCTAATTGTTACGACCGTCATCGATTACCTTTCGCTGTTTGCTCCGTCGTCTGAAAACAAAAACGAGGAGGATTTCACCCAACCCACGCTGGCAGGCAATTGCTCCATACTTAAGTGTCTAGGCGCACTTATGATATCGGATAAATGACGCAATTAAAAATTTATACCAAAGTGTCCGGTTGGCGCTAATAAATCGCTTGAATTCTCTCTAACAGTATAAATTAGTGAGTTGTGGGGCTTCGGCATTACCCTGATGAAAGATGACACCTGTCAAGGAATGGTCTTTTCGCTGCAGCCGTCGCAGCCGTGGATCCTCTTGTAACTTATTGCGGTATGCAGCGGTCGTTCGGCAACGTCGAGTAGAGTCTCACGGAAGCCTACGCCAGTCATTGTCTCCTTCTCGAAGAACTGCAAGGAATTAGCAGGCCTTCGGTGGATCGCCGGCTGGGACTGTTTTTGAGTCAAGTCCCTCCACTGCCAGTGGATAGGAATAATATCGCTTCCAGGTGACGATAGCAAGGTGTGTTATCGATGCCGTGAACGGTTCGACTATTCGTTGGCGGTTTCGTCGGTGGTAAAACGCCTTGGTGAGGCACAGCTTCGCGACGCGCCTGGGACCTGGCGCCAAGGGTCCTGAGAATGCGACCTGGCCGGGATTGAAAAGGAGGGCGGGGAGAACCGCCTAACGCAAACGCTCAATTGCCGCGAATAACGCCTCGGGCTCCAGCGGTTTAGTCAAGCAGTCGTTCATACCGACCGACAAGCAAGAATCTTTGAAGCCCGTTACGGTGTGAGCTGTCATCGCAATGATTGGGATATGGACTTCACTGCCGTATTCGCGTTGGCGAATCGCTATTGTGGTTTCGAAGCCGTTCAGCAGTGGCATCTCAATGTCCATCAGGATTAAGTCAAATGTCTCTCGATCCAGAGCCTCCAGGGCACTAACGCCGTTGGCTACGACGGTAACGAAATGCCTTTTTTGCCGAGTAGGCCAACCACGATCGCTTGCATCACGGCACTATCTTCGGCTAGCAGGATCCGCAGAGGTCCTTTTGGTTGAGACGATGCATCGTGTACGGCCCGCTTGTGGTCTATCGCCTGAAAATTCATCTTCTCTTTGTAGCCTTATGGGTTTCCGACGTACTCGTTTGTGAAAGCTGTGTTCCGCCTCGTGAAATCACCAAACAGTCTGCGGTGGGGCGGCGACAATTCTGGCTTCTACGGGCTAATGCCGTAGGACTCACATGCATGGGCAGCGCGCGAGTTCGGGGGCACTACCTATAAATAAAGCCCACCAATCCGTCATACTTAGTCAGCTCTCCCTAATTCACTTTTGGCAGGAGTATCGGCAACTGACCCGAATGGTAGAGATCGTCCTTTCCTGCGTTGTGGGAGATATAGAAATGCCACCGCGAGAAACAAAAAAGCAAGGGATGCATGCGATAGCCAAAGAGGTGGGGAGAACGGTGACAGTTCAGCCATGGCGCAAACAGTTAAGCCAGCAATGACAACGATCCTTCCCAGTGAAATTGCGGATGCGATCTGACTAAACGAGGCTTCAGACCTCCTGGCCGCAAGTACGGCTCGAGCCTCACACATAAAAGCATAAGTAGCTACAAGATCATTACAACATTCCGCGCAGCTGAAAGTGTGCTGCTCGAATTCTTTCAACTCTGGCCCTTCTAACTCGCCGAGCAGATATCGCTCGGAAGCTAAACTATCACAGGCAAGCTTATGGTCCATCCCGCCCTCTTCTAATGTGGAATTTTACGAACCAGGTCTTTGCTCAACCCCGAGGAGCGTGCGGTGCCGTAGACTCCCAAGCTTGCCTTTCGGCCCAAGAGAAGAGGGAAATCCCAAAACGATTCTTCATCTGGGCCCCGCTGTGGTACTCAGAACCCTGCGGCACCGCGAGAGAACCTGAGGAGGTTCGCCCAGCCGCCTCCACGCGGCTTTGTCGCTCCACATGTCCCCTCGCGCTGTCGCAGCGACTCGTCTTCGCAAAGGCTTTGTTGTTGCCGCTCCCTTGTATCCCACTACCAGAGCATTGCCGGGCAAATCTCTCACGGGCAGTCAGTCACGGTCATCGACGGCTGAGGGCCGGCATGCTTCATTCACTGTGGCCAAGACGTCCGCCATCAAGAACGGCATCTGCACGAACACGTTCTCCGGGACGAGGGGGTAAGTTGCCAAAATGTCCTTCGGATAGTGGGAAACAAAGAGGACAGAAAGAAGCGGATTTGTCTGCTTCAACACTCTCGCGAGTTGCACGCCGCTGATCTGTGGCATCACGACGTCGGTTATCAGAAGATGAATGCTGTTACCATGTTCATCGAACACTCTAAGGCCTTCAGCTCCCGAACTAGCACAGAGTATCCGATGGTTGGCGACACTGAGTCCTTCTCTCAAACACCAAAGTAAGGCGTCATCTTCCTGCACAACCAGGATCGTAGGCACTCTTGCGAAACTCCTTGTGAGCGATTGAATTGCTTAAAAGATCTTGTCCTTAACCTAGGAGGGAGGAGGCCGGTCGATGATTCCCCGACCGACCCTCCCTTCCTTGGTTCCTTCTCCTAGCTGTTTCCCTTCTTCTCCGCGTGGACAAGACTTTGGCTAAACAGTGCCGCCCTGCGCCGCAACATCTTCTTGATAACAAAAACGGGTGGCACATATCCGTCGCCATCTTGTCCCGGAGAAAGTCAACGCAATGCTTATAACACACTCTGCTATTACAATCGAGAAGTAAATATCGCTGTACGCCGCTCAGCCTTGAAGCTGATGTGGGGTTAGAAAATCCTCATCACCCTCTCGGAAGGGTGGAGCATATAGTGCTTCTTGAGGCAGATAGCAAACTGTGTTATACAACTGGAGACCGACTGGGCAGCATTGCTGCACGCCGGGAAAGCCCCCCTCAATACCTGGGTCGCTGCAGATTGCCGCGGCCCAGATTGTTTCCAAAAAGCTGGACATAACCATGGGTGCCATGAAACAGGTTCGGGAGAATGAGTTGGAAGGAATGGATCAGAAGCGAAATGCTTTAGGACCGTTTTCCTCGGGAGACTACCGGGTCCGATCGCTGACGTGTAGCCAAAGTGGTGAGACAGTTATGGGGGAACTTGACATGCAGACTGTCTATGGGAGCCATGGCGATCATCTGGAACACGTCGTAGTTGAACTCGAGATTACAGGTTCGGGACCGGACGCGGGCGCTGTTGTCGCAATACAGCTAATCCCGCCCACACATTGCTGACTCCAATTCCTGCCAGAGTGCTGGCAGCACAAGGGTCAGGGAATCTCTCCAGGTAGTTATGATGTTTTGCTTACGAGTGTCTTCGACGGTATCTATATAAAGAGCATGGCTGCGACCGGAGCCACTGTTGCGGGAAGAACGTTGCAGGTCAGCGCCGGACAGTCCGTCACATTGACTGTTTCGCTTGGAGAGGGAACGGGGCGAGTGGCTGGCGTCGCCATGAAAGACGAGAACCCGGTTGCCGGGGCAATGCTTCTTCTCGTCCCAGAGGATCCTGGAAATAATCTCAGCCTTTTCCGGCTTGACCAAAGTGATTCTGATGGCACATTCACACTCCTTTCCGTTGTGCCGGGAAAATACAGGCTGCTGGGCATTCAGGGCGGGTGGCAACTGGAATGGGCCAACCCCGACGTTCTCAGGCCTTACCTATCACACGCCGAGAGCGTCGAGGTGGCGCCAAACAGTACGCATGACCTGAAGGTCAGAGTTCACCCGATGGTCTCTTCCCAGAATTAGAACTGCGTCAGACAATAGGACGCCGCCAGCCTGGAAACGCGGCGCGACACACGAATATTGTTCTCGAAGAGTTGGTCACAAAGCTAAACGTGCCCCCATCGCGCACGGGAACGTCCGGCCGGTGAATCGAATAGTTTCTTCTAATCCCACCTTATAATGCAGCGAGGCAGACACGGTTTTGCCACATTGCCGCCTTTTTTTCTCAGAAAGCGAGCAGATGTTTCCCGAGATTGCGTTCCAGCCATCGGGGCACGCCATATTCCAACAATTTCTTTCGATACCTCTTGTCGGTTGCGAATTTTAGCGGCATACTGCAAGCATCTTGCAAGTGTTCAACTTCGGCCACCCGGGCCGAAGGCGCATTCTCAATTCAAATAATTTAGGGCTTTGATTTTCGCTTCGTAGTTGCGTGCTACATAGAGGGAAATTCGCCCATGTCTTCCGGATTTGGTGCCGACGACGGCGACTCACGCCAAGTCAACAATGTTCAATCCATTCGCTCCCAGGACTCGGAACCCCCAATCCTTAGTCCTGCGACCAATCTCGAAACCCTCACGGATGAAGAGCTCGCCTCCTACTTGCAGGCTGGTTACCCTGAGGCTCTCACAGTGATCTTCGAAAAATACAGCGGCATGGTGTTCGGCATAGCCCGTCGCATGCTACGCGATGATGGCGAGGCGGAAGAGACGGTACAACAAGTATTTCTTGATATGTACCGAGCCATCCGCCAGTTCGATCCGAAAAAAGCTTCCTATAAAACCTGGTTGCTTCAGTTCGCATATCATCGCGCCATCAATCGAAAACATCACCTGGAGGCAAATGGGTTTTATGCAGCAGAGGAGTTCCATGAGGATCTGCTTCCCGTGGAGCTATACGAAGGAACAGGACGACCGCTGCAACTGTCGTCCCAGGAGCTTGTGCATCTGGTTGAACAGCTCCTTAACACCATACCGCCCAAACAGCGCAGGACAATCGAGCTGACTTTCTTTCAAGGGTTTACGGCGGAAGAGATTGCTGTGCAAACGGGCGAAACGCCGGCAGTTGTTCGGCATAACCTTTATAGGGGACTGGACAAATTGCGTCTAGCTCTCAACGAACAGCTTCCGGAAACAGGCAAGGCGCGGGAGGAAGTAGAGGGTGTTTTCTTTGCATATTCCCCACGATCGCTATGAAGGGCTCTGCGCCGCTGCAGTAACCGGCCAGATAAAGCCCGACGAATTGGACGACCTTAAACAGCACATGAGTACGTGCGCTGAATGCCGTCAATTCGTTAGCGAAGCTGGTCAGATAGCAGCTCAAGCAATTCCGGAATACGGTGAGAAGCATGCGCCGGTCGCTGTCCCGAGCGGGATAACCGAGCGATTCATCGCACGCGCCAATTACGAGGGAATACCATTACGCCGTAGGACAGGCAGAGGAAAGCGCCGAATACAATCGGGCACTGCCATGATTGTTTTGGCTGCTGGTCTCGCAGCAGCATCAGCTGCCGGCGTCGTTTTGTGGGTCTTCAACCTGTACCAGGGGACGGAAAGGGCGGCTCGGAGGATTCAAGCGACGGCACCCAGTTCCGATATTGCTGCCGTTACTCGGAACGACAGAGAACAGCAGTTGGTTCGGGAAAATGGGGACCTCCAAAAAAAGCTGGCGAGTCTGCAGGCACAATTCGATTCTTTAGCTCGAGAAATCAAGTCTGACCAGAAGGCGCTCGAAGTCGCCGATCTCCAAGAGAATAGGTTGAGCTCCCGTTTACCTGCCGTTGAGGGGGACAACGCTGAGCTGCGCAAGAATTTGGCCGACCGAGATACGCAGCTTGCACAGCTCAAGACAGAACTGGACAACGCACAGTCATCAAAGGACGCGAGCAACATTGCGTCACAGGTCGAAGAAGCTGAGCTGAACACCCTCAGGGACCAAGTGGCGAAGCTAAGAGCCGATTTGCGTGAGAGCGAACAGCTTTCCGAGGCTGCGAACCGAGCCAAGGATGTGATCATTGCCCGCAACCTTCACATCGTTGATGTTCGGCCTGATGCGGGTGAAAGTGGGAAACATAAGAGAGCATTTGGCAGGATATTCTATGCCGAAGGCCAGTCGTTGGTTTTTTATGCCTACGACCTAACCGATCCAAGAAAGCTCAATGCGAAAATCCATTTTCATGTATGGGGAGAAAAGCAAGGCGTCCCCGACCAGCGAGCTAAGACTCTGGGCGTGTTCCATAGCGACGATAAAAACGACGGCCGCTGGGTTCTCACCTTCGATGATCCCAACGTGATGGCCCAGATCGACTCCGTCTTTGTCACAGTGGAGTCCGATAAACAACCGGTCACAAAACCCACTGGCAAAAAGATACTCTACGCATACTTGGGCAACCAACCAAACCATCCGTAGATAAATAAACTGAGGTTGCACCTCCGCACAACACATTCCCCGGTCTTGGTCCGTTTCGGACTTCTCCGATACCCAGCGCACATCGCCTGGGTTTTTCGAACCCGATTGACCTCAGGGGGTGCGTAAGGAAGTCTTATTTTCTGGCGAATTTCGTCAGTCTTTCTTGCACATGGAAATAGGGGAGGAATACTCAATGTCACGGATGCACCTGTTTGCGATTTTGCTCCTTTGCGGGGTGTTATGTCTCACCAGCATGGCCGCTGCACAGACCGAGACCGCCACCGTGTCAGGGAGAGTGAGCGATAGTTCTGGTGCCGTGGTGCCAGCAGCAGGTGTTCAGCTGCAGAGCGTCGATCGCGGTGAGGTGATCGCGACAGTGACAAATGGTGCGGGCATTTACGTGTTCCCGAGTGTTCACCCCGGTCAGTACCGCATCGCTGTAAAGAAAGAGGGTTTCCGCCGGGTCGATGTGCTCGACTTCGTAGTGAATGTCCAAGACCATATCGAACAGAACTTCAGTCTTCAGGTCGGATCAATTTCCGAAAGTATTACCGTCTCCGGAGGTGCGCCGCTGGTGAACACCGAGGATGCCTCCGTGAGCACAGTCGTAGATCGCAATTTTGCGGAGAATCTGCCGATGAATGGCAGAAGTTTCCAGACGTTAATTGATCTCACGCCAGGAGTTGTTCTGACATCACCATCTGCTGGTGGCATCGATTCGGGTCAATTCAGTGTTAACGGTCAGCGGGCTGCCTCGAACTACTGGATGGTGGACGGAGTGAGTGCGAACGTAGGCAGCAGTACGCTGTTCGGAGGCAACCAGATCTCAGGGGCGGTAGGAACTTCCAGTGTCCTGGGCGGAACTAACAGCTTGGTCTCGGTGGACGCCCTGCAGGAATTCCGGATACAAACCTCCACCTTTGCCCCGGAGTTTGGACGCACGCCCGGAGCACAGATTTCGATAGTAACGCGGTCTGGTGAAAACCGGTTCCATGGCTCCGCCTTCGACTTTTTGCGAAACGACATCTTCGATGCGAGTGACTGGTTCAACGGCTATACCAACAACCCTCCGCTTCCGAAAGCTCAAGAACGCCAGAATGATCTCGGCGGCATTTTTAGCGGCCCGATTCGCAAGGATCGGACCTTCTTCTTTTTTTCCTATGAAGGACTTAGGCTTCGACTGCCAACAACCACTCTTTCGGACGTTCCAGATCTCAACGCGCGCCAAAACGCCCACGCAGCCATGCAGCCTTTTCTGAATGCATACCCTCTGCCTAACGGTCCCGCGGCTCTAGACTCCGCCGGTAATCCTATCCCGGATGCGGCTCAGTTCAACAAGAGCTACTCCACCCCCGCTACACTCGATGCATACAGCCTTAGAGTTGACCAGCGGCTAAATGACAAACTGAGTATTTTCGGACGCTACAACTACTCTCCTTCGAAGATTGATGAACGCGGGATCTTTGGAAACGCGTTAGCCTCTGTGCTTTCTTCCCAAACCATAACACAGACCGGCACCGTAGGTACTACATGGGTGGTGTCAGCACACCTAGCCAACGAGTTGCGATTTAATTACAGCAGGACCAATGCTTTTGGCCACGCTTTCCTCGACAGTTTTGGCGGCGCTGTACCTCTGCGAACGCTGCCTCTCCCTACTCCATATACAGCCCAGAATGCGAGACTGGTACTTGCAGTCTTCTCTTTGGGAAACAACAGCGGCTTGCAGGCTGGCACCAACCTTCGCAATCTGCAGCGCCAAGTGAACTTCGTCGACAATCTTTCCGTTCAGAGGGGGGGCCACAATCTCAAGCTTGGACTCGACTATCGTCGTTTGTCGCCACAATTCGAGCCCTTCCGATATGGGCAGCTCGACTTTTTCAACGATGTGCCTTCTGCAGAAAACGGGAGTCTGGTCGAGAGTGGTCTCCAGATTTTTGCCCCCACCTTCCTTTTATTCCGTAACTTGAGTGCGTTTGCACAAGACAGCTGGCATGTATTACCTCGTATGACAGTGACATATGGATTTCGGTGGGATACCGACTTTGCACCTTCGACAGCAGGTGGCCCGAGCTTTCCTGCTGTTACCGGCTTCAACCTCAGCGACTTATCTCACTTAGCCCTGGCGGCCCCGGGAACACCGGCGTTTGAAACCACGTTCGGAAATATCGCGCCTCGTGTCGGCATCGCTTACCAGCTTTCTGCGCGTCAGAATTTCGGAACAGTCGTTAGGGGAGGCTTCGGCGTGTTCTGTGATCTTGCGACGTCGGAGACCGCTAACATTATTCAGCAATCGGGATACCCGTTCGCTACGGTGCTCTTTCATTTCGGCGGCACATTCCCTTTGGATCCGACTGTTGCGTCTCCCCCTCCTATAGCGCCACCTAGTCCGTCAAATCCAGGGCAGATAGCGGCGTTTGATCCGAAATTGAAGTTGCCGCACACTCTTCAGTGGAATGTTGCGCTAGAGCAAGGTTTGGGCGGACACCAGTCCGTGTCTGCCTCATATGTCGGTTCTGTTGGACGGCGACTGTTACAGACTGCGCAAGTATTGACTCCAAATCAAAGCATAAACCAGGCCACTTTGGTATCCAATGCGGCCACATCTGACTACAATGCGTTGCAGCTTCAATTTCAACGGCGCTTGGTGGGAGGACTTCAAGCGCTGGCTTCCTACACTTGGTCGCATTCCCTTGATACAGCTTCTGCGGGGTCACTTGGAAATGGATCAAATGCAATCGGGTCGGGGTCAAATCCAAATGAGAACCGGGGCGCTTCCGACTTCGACATCCGTGATGCCTTTTCGGCGGGCGTAACCTATGTCATTCCAGCTCCGAAGTCACATCCAGTGCTCAAAGTGATCACGCGCGGTTGGTCCCTTCAGAACATCGTCCAGGTACACTCAGCCGCACCAGTATCTCTCCGTTTTGGAAATTTCAGCCAGCTCACAAACGGCTTCACTCCGGACATCAGACCGGATGTCATAGCAGGTATCCCCTTGTACTTGTACGGACGCCAATATCCTGGAGGGAAGGCCATCAACAACTCTCCGGCCGCAGTAACTGGAGGATGTCCAGACGGTTCCCAAAGCGTGGGTCCGTTCTGTCCCCCTCCCCTCGATGCCAAGGGTAATCCTCTGCGTCAGGGTAATCTTGGGCGCAATGCCTTGCGGGGATTCGGGGCCACGCAGTGGGACTTCGCCGTGCATCGTGATTTTCCGATTCACGAGTCGCTAACTCTGCAGTTTCGGGCAGAGATGTTCAATGTCTTGAATCACCCGAACTTTGGACCTCCCGACGGGAGTTTGACCCATCCCCAATTTGGTCTGTCTACCCAGATGCTCGGACAGTTCTTGGGTGGGGGGAATGCGGGATCGGGAGGTTTCAGCCCTTTGTATCAAATCGGAGGGCCACGGTCCATGCAATTTGCACTGAAAGTGCTTTTCTAGCGAGCCACAGTAGAGCGGGCCTTGCCGCCAAGAACAATCTGGGCCGGCGAGAATTCGGTCCTCAGGCGTAAATCAAACAAGGAGGGACGCGAAATGAAACCAGAAGTCGAATCAGGCAAAGAGGACAATTAAGATGAAGTCACAAGCTGTCCGGAGGATGGGTAAGTGGATCGGAAGTGCTGTCTTGCTCGCGGGGCTAGCGTACTCGGTGTTAGCGCTCACGAGCGCTAGGCCCGTGTATGCATCGAGTTGTAATTGCGGTGAGGAGCGCGCAGAGGCTTCCGATTTTTGTCAATCGCGCGGGGGGATTGTACATTTCGTTTGCCCAGTAGCAGCTATCCGCCGTCGTCACCCAGCATGCGTCTACTTATCAGATCCGCGAAGGGAGTTGCGTTGACATGCCTCCATCTAGGCAGCCTGTAAGAATGAATCTCCACGCGGCGATAGGGGGCTTGCTCTTCCTGGTCATCCTACTGCCGAGACTAGCAACCGCGCAGAAGGCTTCCAGTCTATTTACGGTTGTTGACGACATCGGGCTGACTCAGTTTGATGCTATCGGGCCGACTCAGCCTGACGCCGCGGTGACGTTTTCGCCTGATGATCGATTTTTTCTGGTGCTATCAGAGCGTGGGCGCCTCGACTTGAATCGGGCCGAGTCATCCATCCGTATATACCGGGTTCGGGATGCCGCTGAGTTTCTCTCGCAACGGGGAAGGACAGGTGAGCTTGATCCGCTCTGGACTATAACAAAGTCTACCTACAAATGGGGGCCAATTATTACCGACGTGCGTTGGCTTGCAGACTCTAGTGGGCTAGCCTTTCTTGCCAAGAGTGCATCCGGGACTAATCAACTGTTTCTCGCAGATATTCAGTCGAGGACAGTCGAAGCGCTAACAGACGAAAATGAACATGTGACAGGCTTTGACGTCCACAGCAACACCCAATTCGTCTATACCTTATTGAGCCCGGCCATTGCGCAAAAGGCCGTGGAGGACAAACAAGCCGCCGCGATCCGGGGCACTGGGCGGAGTCTTTATAATCTTCTGTTCCCGGAAGACGCGACGAAGCCCGACCTATTTTATTTGCACGATCTCAGCGAACTCTGGGCTATTGTGGATGGTAATCGATTCCGGGTTGTGGACACCTCAACCAACCACCCATTACCTATCCACCTAGATGGGCAGCACGCTCTCGCGCTTTCGCCAGATGGTCACTCCGTCGTGACCGCCCTAGCAATCGGCGAGGTACCAGTGGAATGGGAGACGCAGTTTCCGCCACCATTTTCATCCTATCCAAATCGCGTCAGAGCCGGACACCAGAACCCGGATGCACTCGCTGGCTTCCGCGAAGTGAGTGAATATGTCCTCATCGATCTGCACACAGGTAAAGCTAAAAGTCTGACTCATGCTCCCATCGGTTCTTGGATAGGATGGTTTGGAGTTGCTGGCGCTGACTGGTCCAATGACGGCCACTCAGTTCTACTCTCAAACACCTTTCTGCCACCTGACAAGCGTGGATTATCCCCAAAAGCGAACAGGCCCTGTGTTGCAGTAGCTGATCTCCTCACGGACCGCTTGGTGTGCTTGGACATTTCGAAGGAAACGCCCACGAGCGACCGTGACACACGGCAGGTTATTTTCTGCGCTCGCTTTGTTCATGGAAACAGCGATCAAGTGACGGTCACTTACTCACAACATCATACACGCCGACTCGTAAGCTTCAATCGAAATTCCGATAGGTCCTGGAGAACCGGTTCCTCGGGCAGCGAGTCCATCGGTCAGAATCATTCTCTTGCGGTCTCCATCAAAGAAGGGATCAACGACCCTCCGGTTCTGGTGGCGACCGACAAAGCGACCAACATCTCACGCGTTATTTGGGATCCTAATCCGCAGCTCAAAGACATTGTGCTTGGGCAAGTATCAGTATTGAAGTGGAAGGATAAGAACGACCGAAATTGGGTTGGAGGCCTCTACAAACCGCCGGACTACGTTCAAGGTAAGCGATACCCGCTCGTCATTCAAACACACGGATTTCGTGAAGATAGGTTTAGCCCCAATGGTATATACCCGACGACGTTTGCCGCCCAGGAACTTGCGACATCTGGACTCATAGTTCTCCAAGTCGAGGATTGTTCGATTAGGGTTACCCCAGAAGAAGGGCCGTGCCAAGTAGCGGGCTATGAGGCCGCCGTCGAGCGGCTTACGAACGATGGGCTGGTCGATCCGGATCGCATCGGTATTAGTGGTTTCAGCCGCACTTGCTACTACATGTTGGAAACACTCACCACGAGCGACCTGCATTTCAATGCGGCTCTGATCGCCGACGGCATTAACAAAGGATATTTCCAATATCTTCTTGACGCAGATCTAAGTGACAACGCGTCAGCCCACGAGGCAGATTCGATGATCGGGGCGCCACCGTTTGGTCCCGGTTTGCAACTATGGCTTACACGGTCGCCCGACTTCAAGATGGACAAAGTGACCGCGCCGCTGGAAGTGGTAGCCACAGCCGGTCAAGGTGTTCTTCTTATGTGGGAGCCTTATGCGACTCTCCGCTATCTGCACAAGCCTGTTGATCTGCTGGTAATCAATTCTGATGAGCATGTCTTCACAAACCCTGCGAATCGCCTCATTTCCCAGGGAAACGCCGTGGACTGGTTCCGGTTCTGGCTCAAGGGTGAAGAGGATCCGGATCCCGCCAAGGCAGAACAGTACGCCCGCTGGCGTGAACTGAGCAAGCTACAACAGGAAACGCAGAAAAAGGCGCCGAAACACTAAAATCGCAATCGTGCGCTTCGCACGCAAGAAGCAATGCGATCCGCGGTTCAGTTGTCTGGAGGCCAATTGTGACCCGATTCACGGCACAAACGAAAAGAGAAAATAACTCATGTAGCCTTCTAGCTAGGGTGGAGGGGAGCACGGCGGATATAGACCGAGGCGCTGAAATGAAGCGCCTCGGGGGCCAACCTACTCATCCGATCGATATGCTGGAGTGCTAAACAAGTTCGTGTCTTCATTGTCGCCCGTCTTGTCGACTCCGGCTTCGATCGCGCTGATAGCGGTTCCGTTCAGCACAACTTCCGGTTTTTGATATTTCATCGTGGTTCACCTCCTTTCCGTTGCAATTGTTCGACCTGAGAACAGCGGAAAGCACAGAAGGCAAGCCGACCAGATGCATCCACACCTCGTGCTCAGGCGCATAGATGTCTTCTGACTCTCGGACGATTGGGGCACAGAGCGCAAGGTTGAGCCGTTTCTAAAGCGTGCCTGCGTTCATTGGCATGGACGTCGGCCACCGCGCAACCATTTCTTTAAGACTTGTGCAGGTATGTCAGGCCCGGCCGGATGTAGAGAGCCGGGGCGGCTACTGCCAGCGCCCCGACTATTAGTTACTCATCCGATCGATATGCCGCATCGGTTTGGTTATTGTTGGAGTCTTCATCTGACTGATCTTTGAACAGTCCAGCCTCGATAGCGCTAATGGCGGTTCCGTTCAGCACAACTTCTGGTTTTTGATATTTCATCGTGGTTCACCTCCTTTCTGTTGTAGTTCTCCAAGCTGAGAACAGTGCGGTGTAGACACAATTTGTCTGTGGCGACACGATCCAGCGACAGCTCGGGAGGACAAGAAGATCAATGCACCCTGGGTACACGAGGGTTTGAAACCCGCAAATCCTTCTTAGGGGGGCGCAAGTATCTTGGCGGTCTCTGTCGGATATCGAAACGGATGTCGAGCTGCCAGCGATCCGGTTCGTGCTACTCATCCGATCTATACGCAGCATTGCTTAGCGTTTGATTGACGTCCTGAATGTCTTCCATTTTGTTGAGTCCGTCCTCGATCGCGCTGATGGCGGTTCCGTTCAGCACAACTGCGGGTTTTTGATATGTCATCGTAGTTCACCTCCTCTCTCTTCTAGTTTCGGGCCTGAGACGGCAATTGGGCTACGCACTTGATCGGTCCGGAGGCCGATTCGGTCAGTGCCAATTACGATCCCATGTACCGCGAGGTGTCTTAGCCAGACTTCTGCAAATATTGTGCGCATCAATCGGACTAGTGGCACCTCTTCGCTGTTTCTAACCTTTTGCAGAGATTCCAAGAAGCTGGCCTGATCAACGATCCCGAGCGAGACGCTGCTCATATGCCGGCTCAATTCTGCGAGGCTAACCCATTCGGTAGTGATAGCGGACCTTGTCCCCCTGGCAACAAAGGCCTTCCTTTTCCTCTCAAGGATTTCCTCCGGCACAATGCCAAACAGTGCGCTTCGCATCAGGGACCTCCGCCGTCCGGCACGACACAACTGTTCGCGAGGGATGGAGTAAGTAAATTCCAGGAGGCCGCGGTCTAAAAATGGATACCGGTACTCATACGGAGGTTCGGACGGTAGAGCAGCGCACGCAAGTTGCCTCCGCAAATGATCCAGCGTGGAGATGTTCACCTGGACACTCGGTAAGGGCCCGAAAAACCTCAACCTCCGTTCATATCCGGCTAAAGCCGATTTGTTTCGGTTCACAAAACTTGGAGTGAGCCAAGGTGGCGGTTGCTTAAGTTTGGAGAAACCAACAAGACTCGGAGGGAAGAACTCGCGTATTGCTTCTAGAAGAAGATGGAACCAAGGTATTCTCTTGTTGAGCGCCCAGGCTCGCAATTGATGAGCGAGCTGTTTCATTTGGCCTCTTACGAGCAGATCCTGAAGTTCTGGTGTGGGTATCGGTACGCCGCCCATAATCTCGTCTCCGCCAATGCCCGACAGCACAACCCGATTTCCATTTGATTGAATGACTGACGCAAACTGCTTTTTAGCTTCATTAGCGCGCCCAGCGGTGCAACCGGGTGTCGCCTCAAAGTGGCCGTTTTGTAGGTCGAACGCAAAGATTTGTTGCGCTGAGAGATCGATGTGGCATCCGATGCGACCACGCTGCTCCTCCACCTTGGAAAAGTAAGGGCGCTCGTTCCAACTCGGTTCCGTGTCGTTGTAGCAAGAGATTGTGTCGAGGCGCGGAGTTTCCGCGGTACCGGAGGCGATGATGGTGTCGGCCACACAGACGATAGAGGAAGAATCCATCCCGCCGCTTAGTTCCGCCATAATTGGAGTGTCCGACCGGAGTCTGCGCTGCACGGCTTCGGCAAATACAGTGCGAAAGTGTTCTTGATATTCACCATCGGTGGCGTATCGAATCCTCTTGCTGGGATCGAAGTCCCAGTATTTCCTGATGGTCTGTTCTCCGGGGCGCACGAGCACGAACGAGGACGGCGGCACGCAATGAATCCCCACATACGGAGTGAGATGTGCCGAGGGGTAAAAAGAAAACCAGCCGGCAATGTACTCTTCGCTTAACGTAACGGTCTTCCCAGCACAGAGAACGAGAGGATCGAGGATCGTGCTCCACGTAACCTGATCTTTGTCCCGTGAATAGTACATTTTGCGAATACCGACGAAATCTCTGGCCAGAATGAGCGACTCCGTGCTGCTATTCAAGATGGAGAGCGCCCAATCGCCTAATAAGCTGGCCAAGCAATCTGTGCCTCTATGCTCATAAGCTGCAGCGACGATTTCTACATCGGTCGAATCAGGAGTAACTACGTCGCTTAAATCCCGGATGAGTGCGGCACGATTGTCCAGCCGTCCATCCCACGTAATGACGTCGCCTCGCGGCGAAATATGGGGTTGCGTTTCACGGCGCGATTCCTTCGTTGTGTGGAAAGCATGGTAAAGAATCCTAATATGCTCGTTAGCGAAGGAACTTCCACCGTCCGGACCATACGGGGAGAGGAACGCACTGACCTTTTCGATATATGGGTCTTCGACCGGCTTACGATCGAAATTCCATCTTCCAAACTGGACACTCATTTTTTGTTCCTTTGACTTTGGCTCATGCGTGCTCCTCTAGCACCGATCTATAATGGCGTACATTTCTGGCGTGTACGGTTTGTCGTTGACAACCCGACCATCCACTTCGACCCATGCATGCGCTCGGAAGGGTATCTGCTGTGCCCCAATCACCATCTGGGCCGGGACGCCGTATCTCTTCAGGAGGCATGCCGTTGCTGCTGACCGTTGTAGACAAAGAGCCTCTTTCCAGTACCAGATGCAGGCCATATCTACAGCAGCACAGATATGCTGCACAGCATCAGACGTGGGTGGTTCCTTTCGTTGTCGGTAACGTCGAACTTTGGCATAAAGTGCTTCGAAGTTGCCTCTCGCCAGGTACAGATCGAACAAAATCAACCTGAGGTACGCTTTTAGGACCAGAAACCGCATATATGACTCCTCCAGTGGCACAATTGATCACACGGCGAAACTCTTTGACCCGCTGCCCTGTAGCGGAACTCATCCATAGCTGAATCATGAGTTCTCCCGTTTGTGCAGCTTGCTGGCCTCATGTCTCATTCTCCGAGTTAGACTTCTGAGGTAGCCGACGACATGTGGAACAGCTAGGCGCTTGGGATCTCGCCACGAATTGCTCGAAATGGCACTCGCGTACACGGCGATGAGAGGTGAGAGCTGCAAACCACGCTCAATACTTGCAGCGCACATGATCGACCGCCAGCAGTCCGCGTAGACTTCCCGCAACTGGTCTTCCTGGATGGCGAGCGCTGGACAGGACATTCGCAGATGAGCGAGAAGATATTCAAGTGTCAGGAACGGATGGCCGACGTGGGCTTCTGCCCAATCTGTGAAAACACAGCGATCGTCTTCCACCAGAATGTTTCCTGGATTGAAGTCGCCGTGGCCAAGGGTGTAGGGAATGCCGCAGTCACTCAATAGATGCAGCGCATTTGTAACGGCTGAAGCCACAGCCGTTAGCTCCGCTCGTGTGAGAGGGGGTGGAGGGTTCTTGATCTGTTGCTGCATCAACCCAGCCATAGCATAGAAAAATGGGTCGACAAGGCTGGTGAGTGTGCCCATACTGAGATCACGGCAGCCCGCTTTTGATAGTTGCGAAGTTTGTGGGATGGACTCGATTTGTAGTCCTGCGAGACGACAGACAGCGTTTCGCCAGGTGTCGAAATCTTCCACATCGCGGAGTGTAACCTCGCCGCCGCTCTCCATGAGCCACCCGTTCAGGAGAGGATCTGAGGACAGAATCTTGGGGAGATAATTCGGAAAGAGCCTGGAAAGAGTTAGCGTAATGGGAAACTCATGCAGATTCGGTTTCCCGACAGCCTTGAACCAGAGAGGTCGGCTCGTCGTGCCGAACCGCAGCAGGTTGAACGTTTCGCTGCCATTGAACTGTAAAAGGTCGACTAGTTCCATGCCGAGGGGACGAACCGTGAGTTGAACCCAATCGTGTAGTCTTTGTGCCCACCCTAACCGACTAAACGGCTCAGGATCAGCACCGAAGGACGGATGAACGATTTTTGCGCGACTGGCCTGCAGAAGGACTGCTTCACCGTCATCGATCAGGTAGGATGCGGCCTTCTCAATTGGATACCATGCCAATTTTGCCGGCACTTGCCAGTTGCCCCGGCACGCCTCCAGGACCGCATAGCAAGGACGTTCGTCAGATTCGATTCGGTTCGAAAACAGTAGTACGGCTGGAATGCCCCAGGTGTCACGCAGAACGGATGTAATCTGCTCTGCGGGACGCGTGAATTGCGGAATCCGCAGTTCTGGAAGGAAGTGTCTGTAGTTTTCTCCTGCGAGAAGAACATGGGTTCCATCGCCATTGAAGAGTATCAATCGATAGCAGTCCGTCTTCGCTGCTACAGTCTGTGAAACATTCCGGTCTTCCAATATGGTCGAAACGTTCATTCCTGCCTCATGTTCTATACTGCATTCTGCCCGCTACGAGTCCACAGTTTGCCAATCACTCCGCGCAGCCGTCTAAAGCGCTTTGTTCCGGTCACTTCATCTTCGGTCGGCCGCAGAAGCTGTCGCTGTTTCAGTTGCTCCACAAACTCCTGAACGTCAGCCTCCGCCTGCTGGCAGGAAATGCCACACACGTTGGCAAGGTGTTGAGTAATTGTGGTCGGGCTAGCACCATCTCGCAGTTGTCTCCAAATTAGAGCTCCGACGGGATTCACGCTGAAGCACACACCTTGTCGAATATCGAGGAGAACGGCCCCGTCCTGTGTTTCAGATGTCCGGACAGAATCCGAGGGCAAGAGCGTTGTTTCTGTTACGTGCTGCATCTCAAGACTCACCTTATCCGGTTTCTTGGCCGGTGATTGTGGGGGCTGGCTGTCCGCTCGCAGCAACCTTCATAACCCCCTATTACTAATAACCGGCGCAATGGTCAATTTGTGCCGCCGGGCTAACGAGAAATCTGTACTTAGACAGACACTCATGTTCGATTTGCCGACAGTTCCATTAAGTCTTACCTGTGATAGTCCATGAATTGGAGATGTAACACCACTGCTTCCAAAGCAAAATGCTCTTCATTAACACATCCTAATACGGCGGTGCATTGTCTATCAGGACAGTAGTCTCCAGTAGCGGTTTGTGCGTATCATTTGAAGCAATAGCTAGACGCGTTGCCTTGAAAAACTTGCTGATGTATCCACGCCGACCTATTCCGGGAAGCGGCCACTCGTCTATTTCCGGAGAACTCTCTGATCTCCGGAGGATAACGGATGAGGAACTCGCTCGGGAGTTAAGTCACGGTTGTGACGATGCTTTGGGCATCCTATATGAACGATTCGCGGCTAACGTTCTGGGTATTGCGAGAAGGGTCATAGGAGAACACAGTGAGGCTGAGGATACTGTCCAACAGGTCTTCATTGAACTGCATCGAGCTGCAGGACGACTCTCTGAGGAAAAAGGAAGTGTGAGATCATGGCTTCACGCGCGGGCGTTCCAGCGGGCGCTTAATAAAAGAGAGCATCTCGAATCAATCGGATTCTATACCTCGAAAGATATCGATCATGTATCCGCTGAGCTCGAACGTGGCGCCGCAGCCCGATTTCAGTTATTTCCTCCGGAATTGTCGCGCCTAGTCGACGAACTACTGAACTGCGTCTCCAGTAGGCAGCGGGTTGTCATCAAACTATATCTGTATGAAGGTTTAACGATGGAACAGATCGCTGCTCGGATAGGCCAAACCGTCGCGGTGGTCCGACATAACTTTTACAATGGGCTCCGAAAGATGCGTGCCGTTCTCGATGGCCATGAACGCATAGGCAAAATTACCGGAGTGGATAGTGAACAGTAGGGAAGTGCCGCCGATATTAGATCCTCATCAACGATATGTGGAGCTCTGCGCCTTAGCTGCAGCCGGCCAACTCAATGGAGCGGAAGTCGCGGAGTTGAATCAACACTTGGCGGTGTGCCCGGAGTGTCGGGAATCGGTGCGCGATTTCGCATACCTCTGTGTCCAGGTACTTCCGGCCTGTCTGGCTGGCGCCGATGTCGGTTTGCCTGCTGGAATGACCGAACGCTTCATTGCTCGTGCACGATCAGAAGGGATTCAGATCAGCGATCGTGCAAAAGGAGCAATTGTGCCGAAGAGCAAGGAATCGCCACCCAGGAATGTCTGGAAAACAGCGTTTTGGGCCGCGGTCGCTGCCTCCTTATTTATTGGGGGAATTCTCGCTTGGATGGTGAAACAGACCCGCGAGGCATCTTCGGCGAGCGTGGTGGCAAAACGTATACAGCCGAGCGTAGGCCCGGGCTCTCCAGAAAAATCGTCTTCCGGACCAGAACCCATCATTAAGTCCGGTGGAGCGCGTGATATCAAATCGCTAGAAGCGCAGCTCAGGTCCACAGAGGCGCGCCTCGCAACTGTGACCGAGCAATTGAAACAGCGGCAGCCCGAATTGGATCGCTTACAAAAAGCGCCGGGCAATACCGCCTCCTCCCCGGCTGTCGTGGCTGAACTAAGAACGTTGCGCGATACCGTGGAACAGCAAAAACGGGAATTGAACAACTTGCGTCGTCTCGCTGCAGCGGATCGCTCGGCTACAGGGCTGCTGACTGAGCGTAATCTTCACGTAATAGATGTTTTTCCAAGAGATGAATATGGGAATCCAACGCGCGAATTTGGGCGCCTGTTCTACGTTGAAGGCACAACCCTTGAGTTTTATGCCTTCGATCTGGATGACCCCGATGCGAACCGCGCTCTTTATGTATGGGGAGAGAGCAGAGACACAGCTAACGGTAAGGCCCGTATTGTGCCGTTGGGCAGGTTGAGGTTTGACAGCGCCCAGTACAATCGGTGGGCTTTCGTTCTCAACGATCCTAAAACACTTGCCAGCCTGAGATTTGTTTTTGTTACCGCTGAGCGATCTGAACGCCCACCAGTTGAGCCAATCGGGAAGAGAATGCTTTTTGCACCTTTGGACAACAGGCGCGATTAGCTGCGCTTAGGATTGTCCTTCCAGGACCTAATGAACGGAAGGGAGTTGAATTCCCGGCAAATTCACCTGGAAGAACGCTTCAATATCAGACTTCTCCTTGTTGATCCATGCACCTCGCCAGTTCTTTACAACACGGCCTTCTGGAGAGATCACTAACATTTGAGGTGTGCCCCCCAGTTTATAGGTGTTCATGGTCTCTGAAGAGAGTCCTGTAAGAACAGGTATTGTCAGTTTGTTGGTCCGCACGTATTCTGCCAATCCGACCTGAGAAAGAGACAACCCAATGAAACGGTGCTCTTTAGCTTTGGCTTTGACCAAGGTCGAGAAGTTGTCCGAGTTTTTGGTGCACCAACCGCACTGGGGAGTGAATATGTATAAGATCGTGAGGCGATTGCTTCCTGTGTAGGCAACTGTTGCGCTCCGCCCATCCAGTTCCTTTGCAACAATCGGCGATACCAACGTACCAACTTCAAGTTGAGCCTGATGCGACTGCACACCTATTGCAGTTCCTAGCTGACGTACCCGCCGTGCCAGCAAAACATTCAGTCCACAGGACGTGACCAGAAGAAACAAAAGAACAAAATGGGTAGATCGTATCAAACGTCCGAGATGGGAACTGCTCCCGCTTACAGAGAAACGCATCGATGCTCCTAATGGCTCAGCATTGAGCGCCGCATTCTCTTCGGCATTGACTGTAGCTGCTACCGTTAGGGCATGAATAGTTGTAACAAACAAAGCAGCATTCTCCCACCCCACCCGACTCGTAGTAACAGGTGGTTTGATCATATGAGCAGGATGCAAGCTGGCACCCCGCTTGGGAATGGGCCGGTGTGCTCGCCAGCAATGCGAAAACCGCATACAGCATAGGAGCAATGATCAGCGTACCGAACACTCCCTTTCGGGATCTTGGCAGCATTCTTAAAATTCTCATTTCTATTCTCCTTGCAGTAGTTTCTATATCTCGGCCAATGGTGTTCACCTTGAGAATGCGGTCATGCTGGATGTCGAGGAGAGTGGATCCATCGTCAACCTTTGTTAAGCGCACATCGGCTTTCTCAATCCCGCCAAACGAGCGAAACACTGGAGGAAGGCGCCCTGGCAGGGACCAGACAACTCAACATGTCTTCCCCTGACCTTCAATTGCCATTGGCAAGATGAAGTTTTGCCACAAGTTCTTAAATGTTTTTTTGCAAGCGCGGCGCTGTCGTCGGTGCAGGTGCCACCCCTGACGGAAATGCCAGGCCACTTCTTCTTCCTCTACCAAGTCAATGCCTGTTGCAGCGTCGATTTTTGCCAGACGCAAAAGCCTTTTTAGTCGCCACCCTCGGCATGTCCCATGGGGAACCACAGCTCAGCTCAAAAACCAAAAACCTGAAGACATAACACGGGCGAGATTGTGCCGCCGATATTGACGCTCGGATGCTCAGCCTTCGCTGTAGATAAAAGGAATGATTTCGGAGAGGAATCGCAATGAAACTCGGTCGTAAAGAAATCTGCCCTATCCACAGGTCACTGTTTTGTTGTGGCCGGGAACAGGTTCGCAAGCAGGCTCGTTACCTAGGCAGGGGATATGCCTCATAAATGAGGCAATTAGCCAACGGCGGGCTGATATGACAAAACAGGGCTCTTGAATAAATAAAATCAACCTTCGATGTCGTCGCAAGGTCAGCAAGTCCGCCAGCCGCCCGAGACGGCCAGTGATTCATTGGGTGCTGATAGAGGATATCGAAGACCTGCGCGAAATCGAATCTATTATCCATTTTGGGCTATTCGTTCAGCGGTGTTGCCACGGGTTGCGAAGCTCTGGAATTCATCCGGCAGGGCAGAAAGGCCACCGTGGTTATTACCGGCATCATCATGCCTCAAATGAACGGCTATGAATTTGCGACCCAACTACGCCAGATTCGCCCCGAAATCAAACTTCTCTTTACTCTGGATAGCCGACTACACCGCCATCCAACCATTCCCTTCTTAGCAAAGCCATTTATATTATGCGAACTTCAACTAAGAACGAGAGAGATAAACCTCAGCCTGCCAGCAAAGATTAAAGCTAACTAATGTAGACGGACGCATACTAAAGCTCTTGCTATTTTAGACAAACTAAACTGGCGAGGGTACGATTACAATTTATTGACTACCAGTAAATTAACAACAATGTTTGAGACACAGGGGAGCTTCAATGAACCATAAGAGTATGTCGTGGTTGCCAATCGGACCTGCTCCACAGGTTAACTCCGATGGCAGGAGAGTATCAGGAAGAGTTATCACGATGGGAGTATCGTCCAACTACGATGGTTCTTCGAACTCGGCTCTATTCATTGGAACAGATGGAGGCGGGGTCTGGAGAAGCCTGAATTTCGGCACAGATACTCCTCATTGGGTCCCGTTGACGGATAACTTATTTCTACCGGTATTGAGCAAGGTCAACTTACTCAATATCACTTCCATCGCCGTGGATGAAAACAATCCCAGCGTTATTTATGTAACTTTTGTGGGAGGCGGAGTCCTCAAATCGTGGGACGGCGGCATGAACTGGGAACTGCTTGGACGGGCCACCTTTGGAGGTCAATGGCCGATTTCAAAGATTCTCGTCGACTTAACTGATCGTTCGGGAAATACGCTCTATTTAACTGGAGGAGCCGCAGGTGTTTACAAAAGCAGGGACGGCGGAGCAAGCTGGTCCCCCTCTGTGAATGGCCTGCCCAACAATTTTCGTGCTTCTGATCTTGGCTTCAGAGTTGATGGATCTGGACAAGTAGCACTCTTTGTTGGAATTTCTTATGCACTCGTGGACGATAACAGGGGAATATGGGCCAGTCAAGACAATGGGGATAGCTGGTCCCAGCTACCGATGAACCTTGTTAGCTTGGAGACAGGCGCGACTGTAGGAAGAGAGAAGATAGACCATATCACAATAGCTGTTGACCCTCGGAGAGACTCTTCGTCTGCGATGTACGCAGCCGTTAATACCCGAACGAGCAATCACCTTTTAAATGTATTTCGATTCGCGAGTGCAACCTCGATGGGCGTTCCTGTGGGATCTGATCTTCCGAAGGTGTTGACGACTCAGGGCATAAACCAGCCGATCGGCGTTACGTCAGATGGAACAATCTACTTAGGGACTTCCGCAACGGGAGCATTTCAGTCTGCCGACCAAGGCGCCAGTTGGACGTTGATCGAGCGAGGTCGGGGAGGACCAACCCATGTGGATGACTGGTGCTGGGCCTTCTTCGGCGACGCCGTATATGCCGGAAACGATGGTGGTGTTTGGCGGTACACTCCCGCAGTTAAAACCTGGGCTAGTTTAAACACTGATGGCTTGCAGACCCATTTGGTCAATGGTGTGGGCATGCATCCCACTGATACCGGCATCATCGTTGTCGGCAGCCAAGACAATGAAACGGCATTGCTGTCTGGAGGGCAATGGAAGCAAATGATCGCCGGGCCAGGCGATGGCGGTCGCGCGTTGATTGATCCAGATCCCAAGAAAAAAGACGGGCCCGCCTATTCCTCCGGACCACCGGATCCTAATCCAAATTTTTTCTTCCGCGCCGATAGCCTAAGTAAGGCCACTTGGACAGAGAAAGGATTCCTAAGTGACAACAATCCTCCCTTCGTCCCCATTTTTGCAATTGCATCCTCGCAGACATCCCGAATCTTGCTGCCGCTGGGCCAGGTATTCGAAACCCGCGATCAGGGCGACAATTGGAAGGCAATCAGTCCTCCTTTAGTCGACAAGACGGCCAATGCTAGCGCGATAGCCTGTTCTGCGACCGGTGATGTCATTTACGTTTCTTATGGAGCGGCGGTTTTTAAAACCATCAACAGTGGAGGTGATCGTTGGCCGAAGGTCGTTAACGACTGGCAAGGATCGGTTTCAGCTGTGGTAGTCGACCAAGAGAATTCGGACAGAGCCTTTTTGGCAACCGACACAGGAAAGATCTGGCGCACTCTTGACGGGGGATCCACATGGGAAGACATAACCGGGGACTTCCCCACGTTGAGAGTTACTTGCTTGGCGATTAAACTCGAAGGCAACAATGACGGTCGATCCCGTTCGGTCTTCGCCGGCACAACCGTAGGAGTATATTCGTCATTTGCCCAGGATTCCCGTACAACATGGAAGCGACTCGGGAGCGGACTTCCCGACACCCTGGTTACAGACTTGCAATTCAATAGTAATACCAACACTTTGGCTGCAGCTCTCTGGGGCCGTGGTGTCTTTCTATGGTCTCCAGCCCATGAATGGCAAACCGTCAACGTATCTAGAAAGACCGGGGAAAAAATAGTTACTCCTGTCACCAGTTGGCAGACTCCCAACGGCCCCTATAACGTCGAACACTTGGCCGGAATAAGCCCAAACGGCGACGTTCTGGTTTTCATCTGGTCGCCCGCACATGATTGGCAGGTCGTCAATGTATCAATAAAGACCGGACAGCGAGTTTCGGGTCCGTTGACCAGTTGGCAAACACCTAACGGACCTCTCAACGTCGAGCACCTTGCCGGAATGAGCCCCAGTGGAGATTTGCTGGTCTTCGTGTGGTCACCTGCGCACGATTGGCAGGCCATTAATGTCTCTGCGAAGACTGGCGAGAAAATCGCCGGCCCCCTTACCAGTTGGCAGACACCTAACGGACCTCTCAACGTCGAGCACCTTGCTGGAATGAGCCCCAGTGGAGATTTGCTGGTCTTCGTGTGGTCACCTGCGCACGATTGGCAGGCCATCAATGTCTCTGCGAAGACTGGCGAGAAAATCGCCGGCCCCCTTACCAGTTGGCAGACACCTAACGGACCTCTCAACGTCGAGCACCTTGCCGGAATGAGCCCCAGTGGAGATTTGCTGGTCTTCGTGTGGTCGCCTGCGCACGATTGGCAGGCCATCAATGTCTCTGCGAAGACTGGCGAGAAAATCGCCGGCCCCCTTACCAGTTGGCAAACACCTAACGGACCTCTCAACGTCGAGCACCTTGCCGGAATGAGCCCCAGTGGAGATTTGCTGGTCTTCGTGTGGTCGCCTGCGCACGATTGGCAGGCCATTAACATTTCCGCAAGAACACGTGCGCCAATTGCGAGCTCCGTAACAAGTTGGCAATTTCATGATGGAACATTAGAGATTGAAAATCTAGCAGGCAGAAACCTAGCTGGCGACTTGCTTGTTTTTCGGTGGTCGCCCGAAACGGACTGGCAGCTATTTGATGTGTCCGACATGACCGGAGAGCCAATCGAAAGCTCCTTAACGAGTTGGCAGACGCCAGACGGGCCATATAACGTAGAGCATCTTGCTGGGTACAATCAAAATCGCGACTTGATAGTCTTTTTCCGTACAACTTGGTAGATGACCGACGAGCGTGGGATTATTTTCCGCCAACCGAGACGGACGTGCTTGCACGCTTGGCCGTGAATCTCAGTTGGCACGGGCGTGGCATCGGTCGCGCTATGTTCCGCGATGCCGCTCATCGTGTTGCGCACGCGGCTGACACGATTGGGATTCGCGGCATGGTTGTTCATGCAATCTCGGAGGAGGCGAAGAACTTCTATGTCGCCCTTGGCTTTGACCCGAACCCGCACGAGCCAATGACGCTGATGGTAACGTTATCCGACATTCGAGCTGCTCTTTCGCAGAAAACCTGATTTGCGAATGCTTGCGAGTTTGGATCGGTAACACACTGGGAGATTTCCGAGTAGGCCGTCAGAATAGGCGCAGAGAAATCACAGCTTCTCTGCTGCTGAATTCGAGAGTTTGCAGAAGTTCCTTATCGCGAGGTGCCTTTAACGCACCTTCCACCCCACGACAGACCAAACTCTGTGCTCTGGGTTCCATAATTCACAGTCTGTAAGCCTATCCGTGCCGATTCAGCGACGGTGTGGATAAGTGTTTACAGGCAGAATTGCTGCTAGCGATCCCACTGGGCCCGACCCAAGCAAGGCAGAGATTTACATCCACGAGGCAGTAACCCAACCGTAGGCACACTACCAGCCACGCTCAATCTTCATGACTGCTGAGAGTTTTGGAACAGCTGTAACAGATGAGTTCTCGTTCCCCAGACATCCACACAAAACCAAGTGAGAGGAATCGCCATGAAGCTCCGTCGTAAGGAAGTCTGCTCTATCCATAGGACGTTATGTGCTGCGTAATCATGGCCCCGAGATTTTTTCATTTGGACAATGAATTTTCTTTGTTTTCAGCATCTAATTTAGTAGTAAAAGGGTAGTTATTTTCTAACTTTGGAGGTAAATAAAATGTTGAGAAAATTATTACTTGCAACGGCAATGCTTTTTGGCGCGGCTGGAGTCTCGTTCGCCCAAAGACCGTGGGATCCCGACATGGAACAGCAGAGAACGGACGCGTCGAACGGATACTTTGCAGCCCAACGTGACGTTGTCAGTGCTAAAGAAAAGGAAGCAGCGATCGATAATGCCTTGCAAAAAGCAGATATAAACGGATGGGATTACGATAGGCTTGCCAGAGCCGCAGCGGATGCGTCCAGGGAGCGAGAGATAGCTGAAGATTACAGGGATGCCTGGGAACGACGTGCTAAGGACGTCGGTGCCCTGGTTGAGGCGAGCAATAGGTCAAACGACAATTCGCGACCGGTCAGGGAAGCCACTTTAAGAAATAGTCCGCGCGAAACCGGTTCAGACATTCAACCGGCTTTGGAAAATGCTCAGGAATCGACGGGACGGGACACGGGAGGAGCACACGATTCCAGCAGTGATAGGTCTTCAGGAACCCAAGACGCTGGGCGAAACAGTGGTCGTTCAGACAGAGATAACGATTGGGCAAAAGGGGCACAGGAAGTCAGAGACCGCATGGATAGTCGCAATAAGTAGCCCCAGAGATATTTTGCTTTTCGCCATTAGGTAATCCGCGATTGGGAGCCATTTCTGAGAAGTCTAAAACTTTGCCGAGCCTCGGTTGCTTGACGCCGAGGTTTTTTTTCGGGGAGAAATCTGCTTCCTTGTTGGTTCCTGCTTAGCTCGTTTGCCTGTCATATCGCCACATGAAGAAAGAAATCAAGAAAGATGACAAGGATTAAAGAGGCAGAAAATGCGCCAGGTCTGCTCCTGCATCGCCATTAAGGTCTTGTGCACGGATTGGCGCTGCCTCAGACCCAGCACCAAAGCCAGGATTTCCGGCGAACGGTAGATTTCCGTTCTAAGCCATTGCACTTCGGCGCTCAAAAATCGCAGCAACTCTGAGAATTTCCTCTACCCGCAAATAAATTCTTAAATTTAGCTGGCCATCTGCGGCATTACTCCTGCCTGCAATCCCCCGGCGGATAGACCCCGAGTCAGCTTGGAAATCGCCGTAATCAACATCAAGCCAAAAAGAATTTCTTTCCGGCCCGACCATCGCGGATATGTTGAGCCTCGAATGCTTTAGCCGCGATTTCCTGCGCTACTTTTTTTATTTGCGGGTCCGACCTTCGAAGATGCCCAATCGCCGGGAGGAGTTGATTATGGGCAGCGCCCTCCGATTAGGGACCTCGTTGTTGAGTGAGTTTGGCAACACAGTCACCTTTGCTCTGCTGAGCGCGGCAACTAAGGACTCTCATACCCGAGTTAGGGCTAATGCCATACGAAGAACACATCCCAAGCCCACCGGTCTCCACGGCTATGGGCCGCATCATCTACTCGAGCACGGAAACGAAATTCATTGCCGAATCGGTCAACGCGCCGGGATCCTTGGTAATCTAGCGAAATCCATTGCACGCCTAGTTCCTCAAGCGTGTGTAACTCCTCCGGTTGCGAGATGCCATCGTGGTTGAGATCCTGCCATAGCCGGAGTTTAGAGAATATAGCGTCCTTCTTGTCGATGACGCCGTCGCCGTTCCCGCCATTCGCGGGTTTGTCAAACTCCGCCAGAGCGAGGAACCCGTTGGGATGATCGGTTCGAGACTGGGGGGTGAAATTTCCAAACAGTTCAGCTCCGTTGTCGATCTTGTTGTTGCCATTCCTGTCCAACACGAGAAATGCGTTCGTCGAACCGGCAGCGCTCCATCCGAGTTGCACTGGCGTACCTGTGTTAAAGATGTCGAATTTCACGCCATGATCTGCGTCCGTCAATTGAAATCCCGAGCCATCAACATCAATAATGATGGGGGAGGGATTGCAGCCTCCATCGATGACCAACTTGGTTCCAGTTTTAGTGCACTTGGGCGGCGGAGTTGGGCTCGGCGTTGGCGTTGGAGTAGCGTAATTGCCGTACTGAATGGCCGCGTTACTGTCACACGTGGACGGTGCGGGCCGTCCAGACGTGGTGTCATCCATGCCCTGAGCAGCCGGCGTCATAACGGATGCTCCAGCGTTGCATCCAGTGCAATCGTTTTCATCGTAAGTGTGGCCAATTTCGTGCGCCATCATTTCTGTCACAGCCAGATCGAGTTCCTGCTGCGTAATACTTGTGTCCCCGAACATGGCAGGGTTTACATGAGTGAACGCGCTCACTCTGCGGCCGTTGCCATTTGAGCCGCCACCCGTTTCTGCCTGGCTCGTGCCATCTGCCGGAGTTTGCTGACTGATTTGATAAGTTCCAGGACCAGAAACAGAGGTATTCGATGATGCAAAACTAAAAGTCACGCCGGAAGCCTGCCCCGCTGGACTGTTTTGCCAATTCTGAAACGCGCTCTGTATTGCTGAGTTCACATCTGGAACAAAAAGGGGATCAATGTTAACTGTGACCGCCGTATTGGGTGCCCATGACTGGCCGTTCGGGTCTTGGGGCGGCGTGTTGCTGGAATCACAGGTTTGAGTGGTTTGGCCTGACAATAACGTCATGACGCCAAAAACAGTGGCAACGAAACCCACCAACAGCAGGAGCCGCCGGGTTTTCACTGTGAGCTCCCTGTCTTGACGGCCTTCTGAACCGCCTCAAGAAATCCGACTTCGCTCATTCCTGAGTAAGCGTGAAAAGGTGTCTCGTTAGCGCCGGGTCTGTTACTTCCGTCTAGGGGAAAGGTGATTCCATCACGGAGTTCGTACCCGGTGACAATATCGAAATCACCGTATTCGTTTCGTCGAAGGAAAAGAACATAACGGCGCCCTTTACGAGGCCAGCCCTGCATGGCGATGCTGTATTTCTGGGTCTTGCCATCCGCAAAACGAACGATGCCCCCGAAACGGATTGCAACCACGTTTCCATGCAGCACAAGGGATTTAGTTGAGTCTTTTAAGATCTGATCCGCACTCAACTGGAATTCTGAATAGACGCCACTCTTGTCGTTTGAGAGATATGCGCGAGAGTCAGTCACAGTCCCGAGCACGATGGCATCACTCTTGGAGACCGGGATGCCTGGCATATTGAGCCACCAGTGGCTTGTGAGTGGGAGCGGGAACTCGCCTTGGAGTTCCTTGATTGGAGTCGGTTGCGCGCGGTCATAGCGCCCATTCTTGGAGTGACGTTTTACTTGGTCCTCGAGAGTGCTCAAGCCCAAGGGTGCGTTGGCGGTCTCGTATTCAACAATAGGTCCATCGGCGTCGTCCTCGGATGCCTGGTTTGGACTGGCGGCAGCGGACTGATTCGTAACAGACGGTTGGTTGCGGATGTTAGGAGAAGAAGAATCTTGCCTGGCAGAGATTTGCGATCCCATCCCGACCAATGAGAGCGTCACGACAACAAAGCCCAACGTCTTCGATATAAATGGTTTCATCCCGAGCCCCCGTTCTAAAACAACACTCCGCGCGATCTGAGCTGAGCCTATTTCGAAAAAACAAAGGGCCTGGAGGTGCTCGCCTCCAAGCCCAATCTTTGTCGGTTCCGGAAAGCCCGGAAAACAAATCTCGCGGACTCTGATACTTTACATCACGGCCTTTGCAACACGACATTCGTTTGCGAAATAATTTATTAAGCAGTCCCGGAATGGGAAATCAATAAGCTAAAAGGCAGTAGACTGCTGGTTAAAGGCGTTTCGTAGAGCCCGACCCACTACGTTGTCGAGAATAAGGCGAGATATCATTTTTATTGGCTCACGGTGAAGTGGGCGATGAGCTAGCGGAACCGCCGTTTGGCGGATTTGAGGTGTACTTCCTTCGCTGATGAGCCCGCGGCTACCGGGGTCGGATACCCCGGCCCGTCGATAGCGTAAGCAGATCAGGGTTGTGGCATGCGTATGACGACCGTCTTCTTGACCGCGATTCTCCAGGCCACCCCTAATTCTTGAGCGAACTGCTGCGCGATTTCTACACTGTGTCCCCGCGAAACGAACTGAATAGCAATAGTTTTCAAAGCCTCATAGGCGCTTGGAAGGTCAAGCCCCTGGCTCTCCCGCAGCTTTGTGAGACTCGGAATGGGAATTACTGTGATTCGATCAAAAGGTATCAGGCTCCAGTACCAGATCCGCCGCCGCGCTAGCTGACTCGCTCGGCAAAACTCTGTTGCTTTCGCACGAAGCTCGGTCAAATACTCCAGGACTTCATCATCGCACTCAAGATGGCAGTCGAAGATATCGAACCAAATTGTGTCTCCCCAATGCTTCAAAAGCAATCCGTTGTGATAGGTGCGATCATAATGCTCCCGTAGATCATTCAAGCGAGAGCGCTGATTATGCCTGTAGTTGCCTATTTTTCGGGCTATGAACTGGGCTTCACGGTCATCTGGATCGAGCAAGCGCTGTATTAACGCTTCGTCAGGCCGCTGCCAACAAGTCATTACTCCGTCGAGAGTGAGCGCTTTGAAACGAACTGATTCATTCCAATACTTACGAACAAGAGCAGCGCCGAGGGCGCCTGTAAGAGTCCCTCCTGCCACACCCCACCACAATGGCGTCATCGTTGTCGTCAGCCTTTCGTTGGCAAGTTACAGCAAATTACAAAGCAATAAGTATCCACAAAATCAGACTGCATGCGACTATCCGCAGTGTTTTGTTCCGAAAACGGAAATTTTATTTGAATTGTCTAATGAAAGGTAGGACCAGTTCCAGCGACCTGTGAAGCGTCGTGGAGTAAGAAGCCATCAGGCTAGACACCAGGGAAGTCATCTTCGTGCGGGTGTACCCCTTGATCGAGTACCTTAATTAATTGTCTTACCTCGTTCACAGTGGGCAACACTTTGTTAACAGGCGGTTCGTTGTCCAAGAAACCGTGAAGCCAAATGACCGTCGTCACGATGTACGCGCCGGAAGGAGCGTATCGAAACAGATCGACCAAAGTAGCAGGGAACGCAAGCCACAGCAGATAGACCAGCAAAGTGATAGAACCGTAGACTCCGAAGCCTACAAGAATAGTGAAGTCGTAACGACGCCAGGTGACGGGAAAGTGCTCTCTCCAGCTCAGTCTCAGACAGAGGAAGCAGATTCCAACCTCCAAGCATCGAATACCGAACATCAAAGAATACGTTCCTGATTGCAAGTGGGCCATAAATGTGTTGCCGGGCGCATGATAGAGCGCCTGCCACATAGCGTAGCCAATTACAATCAAAACGGCGACAGGCGGGATGAGTCGAGACATCCCTCTGCCGAAATAGAAGATGTCAGATGCTATTTTGAATACTTCGCGCATCGCAAGCAGGGCAAGGATTCCGTAAACGACTTCCGTTATCCAGTACAGGTCGTAGAACAGGAGGGGGCGCCCGATCACGAATAGTCGTACGATCGTCGCCACAATCGAGTAGACCGTGTAAGCGAAGAAAAAAAGAAAGCGCGCATAGAGTTTCCTCCGGATGAAGATTGCAGTCAGCGCCAGCTGGATCGCCGCTGGAACCACACCCAGTATCAGATCAGCGTTCGACATGTCTGTGAGTGACTAGCTTAAACCAGTCACTCACATTGGAACAAATACTCAGTGCGGGCAAATACATTCTGGGCAGCAGGGGGGTGGGGCTGGTACGCCGCCGTCTGCGTGTACCAAGGTTGTGCCAAAGTTTGCAACGAGCCAAGTGGCTAAAAAGGTCCGAAGAATCAGTTTTCTCATAGCAAGTCTCCTCTTTAATTTTGTGTTGACGAGCCCGCCCTTGCTGCGGAGGGGGAACCGTGAAATAGGGTTGGCTGTTTCAGGAAAAGGATAGTCGTTTCCGTTTGCATGCGGACGAAGATTCGCGGGTCATCGTCGTCGGAACATTAGAACGTTCTAATTTGTAGAACGTGGACAAATGTCCCGACCGGAGTCCGAGACAGGGAGGATAATTGCGGGAGATTGAATTCAAGGAGGGAAGGCGCAGAATTGCCCGCGCCCACAGGCATCGTAATGCTGCCCGGAAACCGTCCTTTCTGAAATTGTAGATCAGTGGTTGTTGGTTTGGTTGCGGGGAGTCACGCCATTGCGTCCGATCTTCGTGCCAGCTTTCATTGTTACCGGCGGCGTCAATTTGTTGCTGTATTTGGGCCCAGCTATTATTTTTGCTGGCAAAGGCTGAAGGATTGCAATCGCTCCCACATCTTCTGTCGGTGTCGATCAAAGATCGCCGGCCCGTTGGGCACCCGCCTAACGAGATCAGGGTTGTGGATCAGGGCCCGGACGAAAAAGGCAACACCACGAAGGATGTTATTTGTCAGATGTGCTAATAGAGGCTACACGACGTTCACGCACCCTCAAACGCCAGTGGACAAGGCCTCTCAATTCTCGCAGTACCCAAGTCATGGCGAAAAGCAACAGTAAGGCTCGATATGTCGTCTCCACGCGTTGAACAGCATCAGGGTGCACGTCCGGCAGAAATAGATAATTATTAGAGATCTCGATCAGATAGCTACGAACCCGCACGGCGCCGTCCATAAAATACAGGGAGGTTAGTTTCACGCCCAGAACGAGCCAAAAGACTACGAGCGCGCCTAGCAGAATGTGAATTATCCACAATATTAGTCGCATGGTATTTGTTTTCATCACTGTTTCGGCCTATTGGCTGCGGGCTGCGTCGTAATAATGCCCGAAAGGGTTTTGGCGCCGCGATTCAAATCCAGTTGGGCGGAAACTTCCATGTCGGAGCTACCGCCGGCTGCGAACACGGACTGTGCCGATTCACGGGTTGCATCGTTGTTCTCGTCAGCCGCGACATTCAGCGGAATTCCCACTAGCATCCCGAGAGTCGAGTCTATTTTTGTCGCGAAATGCACAACCGCATGATTCAATCCATATGAGGTATCACCTAAAATATGATGCGCTAACTCGTGGCTCAGTGTATCGTCGTGAACGTGGGTGATGTCGACAATAGAGAAAAACCCTCCGTTCCCAGCTCTCCCAGACTGGCCTGGCTCACTGCTAAATGTGTGATCCGAGACCAATACGTTCAGCGCATCGCTGACTAAGCCGGTCAACACGCCATTTGATAGAGAACCCTCACTGTAGATCACATCAAGATGAATATTAGCACTGCCGTACTGATCTTTTGCGTGTTGTAACTGTTGTTTGTCAAATCTGTCTTTCTGTTTGTCGGTCAGGCCTTTACCGTCATTTGCGCTTTTGTCATAGATCACGTTGAGTTTTAGACTCACGCATTCCTGATCCTTTTTACACTGATCGGCAGTAACTTCCTTCATACCCGTCGGATCAAGAAATCTCTCGGGATTGTTTCGCGCATACGAGTAACGGTTCCATGTCTGTGGATCCGAAACGCGAGCGCTGGCCATGAGTGGATCAGTAGTGACGAACCGTCCCAGAGAGTTGCTGTAGTAGCGGGCGCCAAAGTAATCCATGCCGGATTCGGCATCGCGTTCTTTGCCGGTAAATTTGTAGTGATTTGAGTCGTTGCTCAAGAACTGAAGTTCGCCTCCCCATGGGTAATAATCCGATTCCGACTTGATGTTGCCCGTCGCGTCCGTGATCACCGACGCGGTTTTCAAGTGGTCGGAGAAATAGTAGGCGACCGACCCGTTGGGGAGGTCCTTGCGGGCCACACGCTGGCCATCGAAGAACACATATTCTGATTGAAGATTGCCAGCAAGGTCGCTCTCCGCCACAATCCCCGGCGACATATACCAATACAACGTGCCGGTCGTCCCGTTGGTTTTCTTCACCCGGTTGCCGGCATGGTCATAGGTGTAGCTGAATCCGGCCACTCCGGTGAGACGGTTTTCCTGGTCATAAGAGTAGTTGAGATTAGTGCTGGCGTCATGGGTCATGTTGCCGGCAGCGTCGTAAATATAACCGCCCTGCAATTGATTGTTGGCGCCTACAGCTACATTCAGGTTCTCAGCCGAACACTTCGTGGGGGTCTTGAGTCGCAGATTACCCCACGCGTCGTAACTATAGATATTGCCCCAGAACTTAGTCTTACCACCCAGCACGGTCGCTGTGCAGTCAGTCCCGGAGTTCTGGGCCGAGCTCAGCCGATTCAGGGCGTCGTAAGTAAAACTCTGGCTGCGGGTAGTGTCTTTGTAATTGGTGATGCCCCAGACATTTCCGTTATCGCCATTGCCCGAGTGGAAGTCGTAGCCGATGGAGAAGACGGTCTGGCTGGGCGATGAGGCTGACATATTGACCGGCTGCAAACGTTTATTGTAGCTGTAGCTGTTGGTGATTCCACTGAAGCTGTTGCTCTGGCCGCTGACGAAACTGGTCAACCCATTGTCGGGCCCGTAAGTTGCGCCGCTCGCGTAATTGATGGAGTTGCCGGTATCAACCGCCGCGAAAGTTCGTCCGGCGGCATCCGGCTTGTAAGTGATCACCGCGCCGCTGGGATAGGTCATGCTGGCCAAAGAGCCATCGAGATTGTATGTATAGCTGAGGCCTTTTTTCACTCCACCGATGGTCCGTTGTTCGCTGAGGATCCGGCCCAAGACGTCATAATTGTAGCTGACGGAACCGGCCTGATCCGTCACCGACGACAACCGCCCGATGCCATTTGCTCCCGCATCATAGGCGTAGCTCACGGCCGCGGTGCCGAGCGGTAACTGTCCGTTCTGGCAGCTCTGCGCGGCGTAGGCCCAGCCGGTCACACGATTGAGCGCGTCATAGCAGTAGCTGACGGTCTGTGTAGCGGCTCCGGTCTGATTGGGAGCGGGCGAGGTCTTCTGCAGCAAGTTCCCGGTGTCGTCGTAGGCGTAACTGATCGTGCCGGATTCCGGATTTTGGGCACTCAGCAGCCGCGAGAGGGAATCATAGGTAAAACTGCGATTTCGTGCTGGCTGGCTGCCATCGCCCTTTTGGTTTACCGACAGGAGATTGCCCAGAGCGTCATAGGCGTAGAGGGTCACGTAGGGGCTTTTCAATCCGGCAGGCTGCGGGTCAACCCCCCCGCTCAGTGTGGTACCGCCGGTGAAGGAGCCACCGGGGAAAATGTTGGGCTGGGTGGGAGTGGAAGTCACGGTCAGTGCAACGTTGCCGGCTTGACCCGGAGTCCTATAAACCAAGGAGATGCTTGATCCCGAAACGGTGGGGCTTACCGGTGAGTTCCCCGCACTCAAGCCCTGTCCTAGAACGCATGCCACCTGCGCGGCCGTGCTGTCCCCGGTTGGACAGCCTGCCACAATCTGACAGGTACCGCTTTTTCCATAACATGCGCTGACGCTGAAGCCAGAGCCAACGCTGACGGTAACTGTGCCCGAATCGGTTGCTGGGGAGATCCCATTGACTCCACCGGCAAGCGTGGCGCCGGAATTGCTGATGTTGAACGATGCGCTGCTGAAGGTGGAAGAATTGAACGAGCAAGCAGCGCTGAACGGGTAGTTGCTGGCTGCGCCGGTCGTCTTAGCAGTCAACGATACAGTCGAGCCCGAGGCGACGGCGGAAACCAGGCTCCCGGAGGTGATGATACCAGCAAGCCGCGAGGCTATGGTGATCGTCGAGTCGCCCTGCCCAAAATTTGTACTGTAAGGCGTGCCATTAACGGTCACCGAACAGGTACCCGAGTCATAGACTGTCGTCCCAGCCGCAGCATTTTGACCGCCGGCAAGCGACCCTGGAGAAGCGGACGCTCCGAACGAACCGCCCGGCCCGAAATTACCGCTCGTATCGTTGCTGGCGGATGAAACACTCCACGCATAGTTGCTGGCGGACCCGGCCTGTCTTGCAGTCAGGTAGAGCACGTTAGTCGACGCTGTAGCATTGACGAATGCGCCTCCGTCGTTGTTGATGGCGGCCGCCAAGCCGCTGGCCACGCTATTCGCGTTGCTGCCACTCCCGTAGGCGGTAGCGGTGGAGTGACCATTCGCGATAATGGTGACCAGCCCGCTATCGTAGAAAGTTATCGCTCCGGGACAAGGATTCTGCACTGTGGGCTCGATGTCCGGATTACAGCTGGTGACTACGCCTTCCGAGCCGCTGATCGTCACGCTGCCGGTTCCGGAAGCGCCAGAGGTCGCCCCTACTCCCGACTTGTTTTGTTCAGTGCCTTTGAATGTGACTGTGCCTGTACCCGGTTGGGCTGCCGTGGCTGGTTTGGTTTGCAGGGTTCCATTAATTGCAAGGCTGCCACTGGCGGCCATACCACCCGAGGAAACACTGGGCTCGTCCACCTCGATGAGCCGCCCCAGCCCGTCAATACACCCCCGGCGCTGTTTGCCAGCCTCATCCGTGCTGGTAGTGCAGTTGCTGACGTACGAAACCGTGCTGACGCTTCCGTCCTGCTTCGTCGTCTGTGTGCCGCGGCCAAGACCATCGTACTGATATTGGGTTACGCCGTAGGTTGGATCGCTTGTGGACAAATAGGGATTGGTAACTGTGGCCACCCGATCCAACCCATCATAGGTCGTATCGACATAGGCATTCCCGGATGGCGTCACGTGCTGGGATCGAATCCCCCGACCCAATCCATCGGCGAAGGTAAACGCATCGTCAGTCAGGCTGGCGGTGATCTTCTTCAACCTCTCGCCCGTGGTCGGGTTGGGATAGTTGAATGTCGTCTGGGGATGATTACCGGCTGCATCGGTGGGAAGTGTTGCCGAAGCCAATCGCGACATGAAGTCGTAAACATAAGTGCTGGTATGGGCAGAATCGCCAGGGGTTGTGCCACTGGCTTGAGAGCTAGCATTGGCGTCGGTGAAGCTGGTCAGCACCCCAGTGTTGAAATCGTAGCTCCCACTGACGCATTGATTCAGCGCATTGCAGGTCTGGGTTGAATAAGCGCCGGCGTATGCGGGATCGTAGCTGTGGGTCGTCGTATTGCCCAGCGGATCGATGGCCTGAAACACCTGGCCGCTGTCGTACCAATTGGTATGGCTGCTGATGAAGCTGTTGCTGGTATTCAGCCAGCGGCTCACAGTAGTCAGATTGCCGCGCACCGCATTGGGGGCCGCGCCATGCTGGGTTGTGATGTTGGAGGCCGTCAGGTACTGCGATTCATCATAGATATAATCAGTCTCCGCCACGCGGTTGCCGTTGCCGTCTTTGATCACTTGAGAAGCCGGCAAGTCCAGCAGGTGGGCGCTCAAGTAGCGAGCATCGCTTTGCCATACGTAGCTGGTATCGGCCTCCCGCAGCAAGGCTCCCGGCGCGCCTTGGCCCCAGTCATAGACTTTTTCCGAAACCACATTGCCGAAGTTCGGCGCATTGGCTCCCAACCCGGTGTCATAGCTCTTGGTGATCAGGCTCACCTTCCCACTGGGATAGATTGTGGTCTTGATACTGGTGGGAACAACGTTGCTTAACCCACTGCCGGAAAGGCTATCGACGGGCAATATGGCGCTGGCGTAGCCGGTGGCTACCTGCTGGAGCAATTGCCCGGAGCTTCTTAGTCCCTGGTAGTGCTGGGTCCGGGTCTCGTAGAAACCGCAGCCACTGGTTCCGTCTTGGGCAGTGAAGACATGCACCGTATCATTGCCTAACGAATCATTCGTTAAGTTGGTCAGCGTGCCGTCCGATTGTGCTGCTCCCCAACTGTAGTGCCAGGTAAAGGAATTCCCGTTGTTGTCATTGATGGTGCGTGTGGCCACCGCCCGGCTCACCGCTGTCCGATCGGCGGCAGTGCAGTTTCTCATGCCGATCTCCGTCCACGTGTAGCTGATAGAACCGCCCGTCGGAAGCCCTACCGTGGTCAATTCGCCATAACTGTCGTAGCTGAAGGTCCATTGGCTGCCATCAGCCAAGACCACACTGACGATTCCCAGTTGCTGGCCGGGAACGCCGCCCACGGAGTTTGGCGCCTGGGCTACTCCTGGCTGGCTAAAGGCCGTCTGAATGGGAATGTTGGCGTAGCACACCTCGAGGACCTGGGTGCTGCCGTCGGGGGCGTTGTAGTTCAGCAGGAAGGCGGAATTAATTGGTAAGGAACTGGAGCACTTGCTGAAATCCGTGGTCGCGCTCCCGCTGCTGAGTGGCGCGCTCTTTCCCAAGGTGTCGATGCCCGGATTGGGAGTTCCCCCGGTGCTGTCGGGACCATTCAAGGTCATCCAGTTGCCATTACTGTCGGTCACCTGTCGGCCAAAGCCGAATTCCGAGCAGAACTGATCGCCCAGGGGAGCATCGTCAATCGCTGGCTTGATGCTGCCGGGAGCGGGAATCTTGTTGCTGGCTGGCCGGCTGCAATGAATTTGCGAGAAATTACCGACATACTGGTTCCCGTTGCGATCGGTCACCGTGAAGGTGGTGAGGACCCCAGTGCTATCGGGATTGCTCAGCTCCATGTGGAAGCCCGAGGTGTCCTCGGCTTCGAACTTGGTGGCTTCGCCGTTGGCATCGGCACTCGCAGGAATGCCATAGAATTGGTGGATCGCTCCGTCCGGCCCAGTCAAGCTATAGCCGAAGGCCTCGTAGGTCACGGTTCCTGTCCCGCTTCCGAATTTATCTAGTGTGCGGTGCACGGTGATTCCCACCGAGGTCTGCAGGGTAACCCCGGTTCCTCCGCCTTGCCACCAGCACACATTCCCACCCGGAGTGCTGCTGTCGGGCCGGCACTTCACCTGCCAGTTCTTGGAACTGACGTACAGGTTGTAGTGAGGAGCAATCTTCCCTCGCTGTGGATAGTCGGGAAGCAGGGAAGCGTGCAACATGAGATTGCCGTTCATGGTATTGACGGTGTCCAGGTTGCTGCCGTCGTAGGAGCCATACCGTTTGAAGCCGTTTTCCAGGTTTGGTGCGGTCTGCGCGGCGGCGCCTACGCTCCCCACGGTGATCAGCAAAGCCAGACACAACAGCGCGGCAACAAAGGATGGCTGGGAGCAACGGATCCCAGTAAACATTTGCGTGGAACTTGGGCATTCAACTACTCCGGATGTGGTGACAAGAAAAGAACGTAACAAGTTAAAGAGCATATGGCACGTTTCTCCCAAAAATGAGTGAGTTTTGACGGAGCCGAAGCCGTTTCAGAGAAGTGCACCGAGCGGTAAGAGCAAAGAGTCTCGGTACCTCTGGGAACCGCTTGATTGTTGCTTTGAGTTACTGCGGCAGCGCCACTCCCCGGATTGGAGTCGCTGGTTTTCGAGTCAAGGAGTGAACCGCCTTAGGCGGGTTAACTGGAATGTCATTCGTTGTGGTTGCGAGTTGCTGATTCACGCGCTAATCTATTTGCTCATCCGCTCCGTCGCGCTTCGTGTCTGCGCACATTGATATAACACACATTGCTATCATCTGTGAATAGCACTGACGCTTGCCCGCAACCGCGCCTCGCAAGTGCCAGATCAGATCGGACCAGTCCATGTGCATTTTGATTAATTTCCATCAATCTTTATTCGTATGACCGCCAAACCAGCCCACTAAATTAATACTTCTAAATGACGCAGCGGTACTTTTTTAGTTGCCCCCTACACAACAAAAATATTTTTGTTTGCTCAGGTTTTCTGACCGGCACTTGAACAATTGGTCCAATTTTTCTTTGAAGGGATCTTGAATATTCCGATCCTAATTCCCAGCGGCTTCTGCCCACTTGTTTCTCACTTCCTGCCGGGCAGGGCTCGGTGCGCACGCAACATTTCGGAGAGGCTCTCCACAAGACTAGGCCGCAGCCACTCGGTCGATAGCGCCAGCATGCCGAGAAGCAGTAACAAAGCGGGCTTTGCAATCTTGCGATCATCGGCCATTCTTGAATGACACACTATGCTATCCCAGCAAGATATGAACCACTATTGAAAGACGGGTCATGGTTGTGTTACAACTCATGACCAGCCTGTTCTCAGTCAAAAGGGCGCAGGAAAGTTCCTGCTCCTTCTAGCGACCCAGAACACGAGTCGCATTTCAAGTAAGGGTGAAATCGGTTAGCGCAGACTGCGATCGACTTGTGCAAAATGTTCGACACTGCATCTCACAAGCAGACGCGTTTTGAGCACCTCTTGTTTTCACCCCGATAACCCGCCCATGAGGCGGCTCACCTTCTTCTTCCAAAGACGGTTCACCTTGCACGCTTCCGGGGCAACCCCCGCAGTGCCTCAAATCTGGCTTGGATGGATTTCGGGCTGAAAGAGACCAAGCTCGTTATGAGATCACGCGGGCCCGAAGCGTGTTTGGAAGGATCGAGTGACACTCGACGGCCTCACTATGGCAATGAGAAAACAGAAACAAGGTGGATTCAGAGGACGAAAGAGCCACCGGCACCAGGCACGTCTCGCTGCATTGCGAAAGCAACTGGGGATCACAACCCTTCAGGAACTACGAGACCGCGCCATCAAGACAGCCGTAGCCGCTGTGAAGGGCCATAAGCCCCTAGCGGCCGAACTGCTGGGAATCGGCAAAACCACCCTATACCGGCACTGGCAGGGGACTGAGTCGAAAGGGCGTGCTCGAACCTAGGGGCGGCTGTTTAGGTGTTAGGTTGCATGCTGATAGAGGCCATATGATCTCGGCTGGGTAGGCCATGCCCTGATCTCCATCCGAATTCCTTCCACGTCTTTACGGGCAGTCAATCCCCGCCAGCACCAAAACCTGAATCCCCATACCGAGACTCAGACTGCAAGCCGTTCGTGAACGCTTGAGCGCCTGACCGGGCGTCCACATCTAAAAGGCAGCCGGCGTTTCAAGTGGCCCTGGGGTGGGCTCCATCCGCATGCATGACATTCGTAACATGATACACTTTGCTTTTATGGTTGAATACACATTGCTATTATAGTAAAGTTCCCCTGCTCAACCGTCCTTGGCATGAGGTTGCGGTTGAAGTCGACCCAACTCCGGAGCTATATAAAGGGGGAGGGAAGTGGTTACCGCAGACGGGGCCACTTCCCGCCTTTTTTGTCGGCAGTGGCCCCACCGGGTGACGAGTATTGAAGGAGACCTGTTGTGCACTGTGGCTTGTCCTATCCAACCTGGGTCGCTTTCAGAGCAGCGACACGAGGTTTCCGGAGTCGTTCTCAAGTCAGAGTGGTTTGCCTTGTTCTTGTTTTGGGTCTCATCCGGCTCCAGACCTTGGCTGAGGATCAAATTGCGATCGTAGGATCCGGATCTAGCGTACCTGCTCCGCTGTACAAACAGTGGGCCGAGGAGTACCAGAGGCTTCATCCTGCTATTCAGGTGCAATATCTTGCACTCGGTACGAGCGAGGGGATAAGACAGATGTCCCGTGGTGTCGGTGACTTCGGCGCCGGGGAGGTGCCACTCACGGCGAAGGAACGTAGGGAAGGGAGCTTGATTGAGCTGCCAGTGATGCTCATCGGAATTGTCCCGATTTATAACCTACCCGATCTTGATCGGGATCTGCGATTTTCAGGCGAGTTACTCGCGGACATTTATCTTGGCCGCGTGAAAACGTGGAACTCTCTCGAGATTGCACGGCTTAACCCTGGGGTCGCACTGCCGAATCTCCCGATCAGCGTCATTTATCGACCCGCCGGAAAGGGCTCGAACTATGTTTTCACAGATTTTCTCTCCAAGACGAGTTCCAGGTTCCGAACGCAAATTGGGCCAAGCCCTTCCCCCGCCTGGCCAGTAGGCGCACCTGCAGAACGCAGTTCCGACATGGTGGACAAAGTAAAGCAGGCGCCCGGTGCGATCGGATACGTGGAACTCCAATTTGCGATGCACGCCTATGTTCGATACGGTTTGGTGCTAAATCCTTCCGGAAAGTTTGTGAAGGCCTCAGCCCAAACCGTGATGGCGGCCTGCAATGCAGTGGAAAATCCCGGGTGGGACAAGTATTCAGTGTCGTTGACAAATGTACCGGGGGCCGACTCATTTCCGATTACCAGCTTTACCTGGTTGTACGTGCGAACCAATCTAGCCAAAGACCCAAAGCGGTCTGCGGCATTGCTAAATCTTATTAATTGGATGTTGTCCGACGGCCAAAACATCGGTGCACGACTAGGATACGCTTCGTTGCCGGAAACTCTGCGCTTCAAAACAAAAGCGCTGGTTGATTCACTTCATTGACGGTTTGTTGATTGGAAACGGACCTTAGAGACGAACATAGGTGGGTAGCAGGGCACAAATCGCTCAATCCAGGCAACAACTGGCATTGCAAGGTCTATGGATTGTTCAAATGGCGGGAGTGTGTGACTTAAGTGGTGGCGTTGTTGTATTCACGAACGGGATCATTCAAGGTGGGGATGGATTTCATATTTATTTTGGGGAGTATACGTCTTTCGGCGAACTGGTCCACGGCAACATCACAGTCCACTGCGTAGCGAGCAATCTCTTAAGATCGTTATGTCTTCTCGACGCAGGTGACTGGGAGTTCCAGGGGACCATTACTGGAAACCTGATTCGTGCCCTCGTAACGTCTACTCGGGACCCAGAAGACGCGGTAACCGTTGAATTTACCAAAAGAGCACCCTTGCCGGGGCTAACGATGGCATCCCTTCCCAACTGATTTCAGGAGGCATCGAACCTTTATGAGCGCACTTGATCAAACAGCCCTTGAAATGGACACCGAACAAGCCCTCCTTAGTCCTTACCAAGCTGCACTGCATGTTCTGCACACCGTTAACGTGATCCACTACCTGTCCAGGCACAGCACCGACACGGACACAATGGATCGTCTCTTGGAGACACTGGAAAGAGATCCGACCGCGCCAAACTAAGTGTAGAGCACGATCCGTAAACCGTTGGCTGCCCAGATCCTTCGACTGCTAAAAGAAAAGACGCGCGGACGCATTGCAGTTTGGCGGGGTAAAGGCCTTCTTTCAGTCAAGCGTGCCCACGAGGGTTGTAAAGTCGAGCTCGAGTCCTTCAGCCAGAGCCACAAGAGTAGATATACACAGATTGCTCTCTCCGCGCTCGATTTGACCCATGAAACTGCGATGTATCCCGCAGTGATCCGCAAAAGCTTCCTGCGTAAAGTTCTTGTCAGATCTTAACCTCCTGATCTTGCGACCCACTGCCTGCTGCGTTTGAAGGGTCTTCCTGGCGATTGTATTTTTCCTGGCTTCCTTTGCGTTGTCTGTTATTTCTGGGCGCATGGGTTGTAATGTATGAGTTGTGCTGTAACATATAATACTATCGAGAGTCGTATACATTGCTATTATAATCACAAAGCAAGGAAGGTTTACTGTGACGAGTACGGTTGATGGGCTATGGGTAATTCAGTTTGACGGCATTACCGGGAAGTCCAGCGGAGTTGCAGCGTTTATGAATAATCGCATCTACGGCGGAGACTCTGGACACACCTATCTCGGCTGTATTGCGACGGAAGGCGCACAAGTGGGCGGATATTTTGTAGTGAGGAACTTCGTCCCGAACTACCCCAACACTTTCGGAGGGGGTGCGTATATCGAATTACATCTTGGAGGAAAGTTGGTCGGCAACCGAATCCAGGGTGAACTTAGGAGCAGTAAGCTTCCAGCCAAGGTTCTGGCATCAGTAGAGCTTAGGAAAAAGACGGATTTTCTTGCTGTGGAAGGGCACCTCAATAGGCCCGATCATTCTGCGGTTCTCATCCAGTCCGATGAGTCACTCTTGGCTTCAAACGTGAAAATCGGCGGATTTTGGACAATCGAAGTCGAGTCAGTGCAGCGTACGAGCGCCGGAGTCCTGTTTTTGGTGAACGGCTCAGTATTCGGAGGAGATTCAGGTTTCACATTTGTGGGTACGACACAGACCAAGGGAGGAATTAGCGCTCGCTTGCTGGTTGACAACTTTTCTCCCGAGTTTCCCAATCTCTTTGGCTATTTCGGCAACTGTGAGGTGGATTTGGATCTCACGGAGTTGAGTCCTCCGGGGGAAATGTCGGGAAAAGCGACAGTCCTGCACCGCCCGGACATGACTGGCAAGTGTCGCTTGCGGAAAAAGGCTGAGTTGCCGCTATTTACGGGGTGTTCAACCAGGTGAGCAGGGTGCATGTATTCCGACTAGTGGGCTGCACAGGAGGGAGACGTTTTGACGAGGGAAGAACTGCTGGACGATATCGGCTGGAAGCTTCTGCGAGAACTTCAAGGGAACGGGCGGATTTCCTATCGTTCCTTATCTCGAAAAGTTAAGCTCACGAGCTCGCAGGTTGCCAAACGAATGGAGTGGATGACAGCCGCCGGAATCATAACTGGCTACATCGCCGAAGTGGACCCTAAGACATTTGGCCTGCCAGTCACGGCGTTCATTAGGATGTCCGTGACCGGCAACAATTTTGGTCGCGTTACAAGACTCGTCAGACAGTCTCCTGAAGTGTTTGAATGTCACCGAGGAACCGCAGCGGATTCCTTCATCATGAAGGTGCATTTGCGTGACGTTGAACAGCTGGAGAGGATTGTTGGTCGCTTCACCCCGTTCGGACGGGTTGTGGCTACGGTCATGACATCTGCACCCGTTAAACGCCGCAAGCTGACCAGAGAGCTCCTAAAGTCTCTTCTTGGTGAGCGCGCCTGCCCTTCCACGCGAAAGCGAAACAAGTGAAAAACCATAACTTGTCCAGACGCTATTTCACCCTTACCCAAGTCATTGAAGTCCTGGCCACCATTCGAACTTCAAGAGCGCGATTCCCAAGGCAACGACGACCATGAACAAATCGTTTAATTTGAGTGACTTGGAAGTTATCGATCTAGATCTGGATGGCCACACCAGAGTCTTATATATAAGGATACAAGGGGTTCAGGGGACTTCAGAGACCGGACGTTCAGTTGTGAAATGGGAGATGAGCTAGAATTTCTGCTCATGTGCGGCCGCTTTCGCCTTTCACGCCGGAAAGAGTTAATCGAGGAGTACTTTAATACCGACCCCAACGATGTCGATTGGAGCCCGCGCTACAACATTGCCCCAACTCAACTCGTTCCCGCGATTCGCCAGAATGCCGATAACCCGAAGCGCTCACTCTCCGTCATGCAATGGGGACTGATCCCGTCATGGTTGAATGCCTCAGCGGGAGTGAAGCTTTTTAATGCCCGTTCAGAAACCGTCGCAGCGAAGCCGTCGTTCCGGTCAGCGCTCAAAGATCGACGCTGCTTGCTTCCGGCAGATGCTTTTTACGAGTGGCGAAAGACCGGCAAACAACGACAGCCATTCTGCTTCGAGGTAAATGAGGGCGAATTGTTTGCTTTTGCCGGTATCTGGGAGTCCTCGCGCGGATCGAACGGCGATCCCATTGAGACCTGCTGCATTTTGACTACTTCACCAAACGCAGTCACATCTGCCGTCCACGACCGAATGCCGGTCATTCTTAAAAGGGACGAATATGATCTGTGGCTTGATGCTGGGCTGAAACGCTCGGCTATTCTGGATCTTTTGAACCCACTTGAAGCAAGCCTCATGCGTGCTTTCGCAGTCAGCACGAGGGTCAATAACGTCACGAATGATGATGAGGAATGCTCAAGACCTTGGAATGAGAACACGCGGTACGAAGACACAATGAATCTCTTTGGATAGCATAGCGAGTGACCCTGAACGCGATCCTCGCTCTTTTTGGCTAGCATCAGATCAACCTCGAATGTTTCGAGAGGATATGCGACCGCGCGCAGAGGCTCAACATGCATCAAAGAGAATTCTTGCCCGACTTTTTCGCCTTTGCCCAACGAGCTTTCATCCCGGCCGAAATTCTTCTCTTGGCAGCTGCTGACAGCTTCCGGCGGCCCTTACGACCTTTGCGTTTAGGTTTCCCGGAACTAGCGGGTTCGTCAGCGCCCGCTACACCCTGCAGCGCTTTGATAGCTGAGTCTAGCCGGTCACGTTGCTGTTTCAGCTCGTTGACAATAGTCGATACGTCCAGCATGTCCAGATTATAGACACAAATTGGCCCCACTTGGAAACTGAGCTCTCGTTGACTACGCGATTGACGGCGAAAAGAGCAAAAGTGAGTAGATCTAATGCACCTTAGAAGAAAAAATCCGCCCTTCCCAAATTGGAACGTTTAGATTTGTATTTTCCAATAGTGACAAGCATCTATGCTTTCTAATGCCTTCTCAATCATGGTCCGAAAGTGCATGCGCCAAACTGCGCTGGCAGTACACTAAACCACACTGACCGCATAGCCATGGTCACTATGGGCCAACTTTGCTTTCAAATCGAGTAGAGTACCGGGACTTAACTGACGTAACCTTGTGAAGCGCTACCTTCGTGCCAATTTCCGAGGTTAGGTCGTGACACATGGTAAAAAGTTCTTCACAGCTGCCGTTATTATCGCCTTTGCTCTTTTGAGTCTTCTGTTTTCGCTGAGCTGGCATCCCCACTCCGCCAACGACCCGACTGTACTTCTCGGTGAGGCAAAGCGTCTCAGTTGGCTGGGAAACTGGGATGCAGCCGCGCCCCTGTTTGAGAGCGCTGAAGGCTTCTTTAAGCTTGCAGGAAGGAGACGAGATGAAATCTTTGCGCGCATAGGACGCCTACGTGCTCGCGCAGAAACGATGTCGCAGGCAGAGGTCTCACACCTTCTTGCGCAAGAGATGACCGATCCCCTCTTTCAGGTGGACAGAGAGATGCGCCTGTGGTGCCTTATGGCCAAAGCGGCGGTCGATTTTAATGTGGACTCGGCCGCTGCCAAACAAGCCTGGACCGAAGCATTGGCGATTGCGAATGATCTCGGCCAGAAGCAATGGGCGGCAAGAGCCACTGGCGAGCTAGGGATCATTGCCTTTGTGGAGGGAAACACAACTCTGGCAGTCAACAATATCGGCCGTGCGCTTAAGTCTGCATACCTAAGCAACGATATAGGCGCTCTAGTTGAATTCATCTCAATCTCAGGCATTGGTTTTAACGAAGAAAAGCGGTATGACGAAGCACTCCCGCTCCTGAGGTACGCAATCAAGATCGCCGAGCAAACCCCGGGTTCCGGGTTTCCTTTCTTGGCGTACCAAGGTTTGGCGGAAGCGCTCATCGCTCGTGGCGAGAGGGAAGAGTCGCAAAAAGTGCTTCAGAAAGCTCTGTCGACAGCGCACCAGAACCAGCACGGCCAAGAAGCTCAGCTCTTGGTCTTGATGGGGGACGCCTGCTTGGCCTCCAACGAAGTCGAAGGGGCGAAACAGTATTTTGAAAAAGCTGGGCGGCTCTTCATTTCCATTGATTTCGCTAGGGGATTAGACGAAGCGATGCTCAAGCTTGCCAGTATCTACCGAACTCAGGGGAAGTTAGACCAGGCGGCCGAGGCGCTTCGCAGCGGGTTGGCGGCAAAACCGGGCGTGGACCTCCGCTATCAGCCACGCGCACTGACAGCGTTGGGAGAGTTGAGGATGGCACAGAAACAATTCTCGGAAGCATATGCCTTGTTTGAAAAGGCCGAGGATGTCACCGAGGCACTCCTGATCAATCTTCACTCCGGCTTCGAGAGTGCAGCTGTAGCGGGATCAATGAGCGAAACCTATCTTGCGCATTTTCGCCTGGCGGTCCAACAGGGGAGCATTGCCGATGCCTTTCGCATAATAGAACGAGTACGTGGCCGCGCCCTAGCCAATCTCCTGTATTCGAAGAATGCTGACCAGACAGAATCCCCAATGGTAGCCGAGTTGAATTCCAAAATAGCCGCTATTCAGAGTCAGCTGATGGAAACCGACGATGCAAAGAAACGAACCGTTTTGTTGGGAATCTTGTATCGATACGAACGGGAGTTGGCATTTGCCGACAACGAATCTACGCTCGACCGCCGCGAGTTGCCACAGAGAGCAGTTCCAATGGCCTCCGTACGGCATGTTCTTCGCAACGATGAATTGATGATCGAGTATGTTCTTGGAGAACCAAATTCTTTCTGCATTGTCATCTCAAACCACGGAGCAGAAGTCATCAGCCTGCCGGCAGGAAGCAAGCGAATCCAGGATCTTGCAAATCTGTATCTCACAGACATCTTGTCCCGAAAACCCGGGAGTCAGATGTCACGCGATCTATTCACGATCCTGCTCAGCCCGGTATTGAGCAAGTTTCGCCAGTCCCGTTTGATCATCTCACCTGACGGCGTTCTAAACTTCCTCCCTTTTGAGGGGCTGCAAGACGCAAGCGGGAGTTTCCTGATTCGATCCAAGACAATCTCCTACATACCGTCTGCAAGTGTGTTGTGGGCTCTACGTTCTGTAGGCGCCGGATCGCCCGCACCACGCCCTTTGCTTGCTGTCGGCGACGTCGACTACAGGTCTGTACGCATCCAGCGCACAACGCAGAACCGTTCTCTGCCCGGGTTGATTCTCGGAGGTCTGGCGGGTTTGTCCAGTACTCAATTGGAGCCACTTCCGGAAAGCCGTGACGAGGTGGTTTCGATCGCTCGTACTGCACCCAAGGATGCATCAGTAATGATGGGAAGAGATGCGACCGAAACTGCGTTCAAAGCGCAGGCGCTTTCTGCTTTTCGGGTCATTCATTTAGCCGTCCATGCAGTCCCCGACCCACAATATCCATATCGCGCAGGTCTGGTACTTGGGGCTGATTTGCAGAATGACGGCTTATTGCAGGTGCGCGAGATTATTCGATTGCGCCTCAATGCGGACCTAGTCTCCCTGTCGGCATGTGAAACCGGGGTTGGCACCTCACAGGGAGAAGCGGGGATGGCTAGCCTCGAGCAAGCGTTCTTGATGGCGGGTGCAAGGGCGGTAGTCGGAAGTCTATGGAGGGTAGAAGACCAGTCCACATCCAGTCTGATGAAGCAATTCTACAGGCACCTTGCTCAGCATGAAGACAAAGCAACAGCGCTGGCGCATGCAAAGCTTGATCTCTTGCAGCGCTTTGGCGACCTGCCGCCTTACTACTGGGCAGGTTTCACCCTTTGGGGGGAAGGATCTTCTGCAGTCTCATTCGAAGCAAACTGACAAAGCCTATTAGGGGATTCGGAGCGGAACAGTCAGTTGATTCAAATCGGGCAGACAAATCGTAGCTTGCGGGCCAGTTGTTGCAAATGGCGTTGCCTAGAAGTGCGGTTGTTATCTTCTGCATTACGGCAGCGATTGCGGTTTGGTTCGCCCCTGATTGAGAGAAGTTTGTCCTTTGACAACGCCTTCGCTCTTAGTCGAAGGGCCACCCGCGCTTTGTGACTATTGGGGACGTGTTAGCTGCTGTAGCGTTTTGTCTGCATTTTTTCGAATGACAGGATCTTTCGTCTTGGCCTCTATATCCTTGACATAAACAATAGCGGTATCACGGTTAATCCAGGCGGTATCCCCGCCAGAGGTGATTAACCACTGCGGCGGTACGTTCGCTTCGAGTTCTCTCCCTCCATCCTGGTTGACCTTCCACTGCTTCTCCGTAAGAACGAGATCGAACGTCAAAAAAGGACCTTTTAGGAGCACTACGCCTCCTGGCCCACGCTTCGGTGAGGGTGTAAACCGTAATAGCGAATCTATTTGACCCAAGCGGTCGGTACTGACGGATACCTCGGCCCACGTCGATGTCCTTGCGGTTTCCTCGATAAAATCATTGCGGCCATTTCTAATCACATTAATGATCTTCCATTCCGGAGGAAAGTCAGCTCGAATGAAGAATCTATTTGTCCTGTACAAACCCTCGGGAGTCAATCTCCCGCCTCTGGTTTCTACGTTCCAATACTCTTCAATGACCTTCGATGGGGACCTTTGTGGTGATGTCGACACCTGACCAAAAGCCGGAATCATTGCATTCATAAGCAGCAAGATGACAACTCGTGGAATTGTCGATGGAGTTTCAAATCGAATTGCTGTCATTTCTCACCACCACACTTCTGCGGCTCCGGCTGGTTTGGTAAGAAAGCACACGGAGCGATGTTGCTTCCTCCTTCAGGAAAGAAATACATTGGCTGAGTTTCGCTAGGCATCCCGTGCGGAGCCGTTGCATTCGGATTGTGACTAAAGAAGAAGCCGACTTTCCAGGCGTACACGCCCCTGTTCAGTTGGTTTGCCAGCAACTGCGCGATCGAATGTCCGCCGCCCCGAATCGGCGGCAAACCGGCATGGCATGTCTTAAGAATGATCGCCGTGTTGCTGCTGAGTTGGACACTCGACAGACTAGTGTAGTTCAAGAACGACACATTGGTATCCTGACCTTGTCCTTGTCCAACCGCCAGTACTGAAAGATAACTCCCGTCAGCTTGAGGCAGCTGTCCACCATGTCCGAAGTAGGTTACTGTGCCGTTTATGGGTCCATTGTTCGTCAGGGCGGCCGCCACGTCTTGGACCGATGAAACCCGCACGGGCACCGCGACGTTTGACCCCGACTGAGTCAAGGTCGCCGCCTCATTTGCCGCCGCGAGAATGAACCGCTGTCCCATATCGTGACAATGCGCGACGTCTTGAGGACAATCCACAGTGTTTATACCTTGATCACCAATTAACTGGAGATATGTCGTGGTGGTAGAACTCGCGGCCGCAAATCCGGCTGGGATATCGAGTGTTTCGAGCATCGGCATAGCAGACGATGGGGAATTACCGGTCTGTGACAAACACGGACACAAGGAAATTGCTGCTCCATTTTGTGAGGCATTCCCCTTAGGCGTCGCCCATGCACTGGCCGAGTCGACCTCCAGGGGCAAAAAGAGACCTGACACTCCCGCTGTGCTTGGCACGGACCACCGCTCAGTCCAGGAGTATTGCGGAATTCCTCCAAGGGGCCCCGACAAGGGTGATGACGCTCCGCTCGGGCTAAGCAGCACGGTTCCGTTCTGAGAGTCGTTTATTACGAGGCTACCGTCGGACAGGACTGCCAGAATGGACAAGGTACTCGGCGCCCCTGATTGATATTTCCAGTTGGTCGCACCTGAACTGATGTTGAACGAGGCGATCTGATCCGCATCGTTGTTCGAGCCATCGCTTGCAGCGGCAATTCCTTTTGCAAAAGCGATTCCGTTTTCGCCCAGGACGAGAGACAGAGGTTTTTTGGTGAACGGATCGTTTGCACCTGTTACCGAGTGCGGGTCGAATGGAAGATCGTACGGAGCGCCAGCTGCTCCGCCCACCACATGCGACGCCTCAAAGGTGTGGGGATTGGGTGGAGGGGGGATGGGAGGGTTCGAGGGAGAAATCGTCCACGTCGCCAACACCCCACCCTGACCATCCGGAATTATAGGGCCGGGAAGCAAAGCTTCGTTCTGGGTCGTGGAACTCAGAAGGATTGGAAGGAGCACATTATCCGAGTGGTAGAGGTATAGAGCGTCGGAGGTGATGACATTGTTGACGATGTTGCGGACTTCATATTCCAGATACATGTTGCCGTCCGTGCTCACCATGGGTGGCCCCACGCAGCACTGCACGTTGATCGTGGTGCCATTGTTTGTAATGCTCGTACCGGGAAACGAAGAAGTTTGCATGGCTCCATTCGGAAACACATGCGTGAGTGGTGAGAACCCAGCGTTCGTTGGCTCCACGATGTACGCTGAGCCATCCCCCGCAACTGCTATCTCAGGCGCCGTTCCAGTTGGGAAACAGTAAGTAGTTCCATTGCCATTGTTAACTCCGACTCCTGTGGCTTGCCATAGTGGCTGTCCCGTCGCACCGTCCAGATCCACAACAGTCATGGGGTGGGTCTGGCCCGGAGTGCAGGTCTGATATTCCGTGACAATCAAACCCCCAAATCCATCAGGAACACTAGTGCTATTCAATGGGGGCATTGTGGTTTGCCAGAGTTGTTCTCCGTCAGCCTTGAGAGCTTGGATGATCGACTGGGTTCCATCGGCGCTGATCTGGGTGGAGTAGAGGTCCGGCCCATTGTTGGACGGCACCGCCTGGGCTAATTGCAGAGCAGAGTAACCGGCAAGTGGCGGTGAGGACCATACAACAGTGCCGGGCACGAATGAACTTGAGGACAGAATGGTGACCTGTTCCTGCGCCGAGACGCCTTCTGCGTTCGCTGTTAGCGTGACCTGGCCAGTTGCGAGGGCACTTAGAATTGCCGCGTTGTCTTCATCGGGTGTAACGCTGGCAAGGCTCGGGTTGCTAACAGTCCAGGTTACGTCCAGCCGCGGGTTTCCATAATTATCGAGCGCAGTGAACTGCTGCGTTCCTCCCACAGGGATATTTGCTACAGAGGGCGTAATCCGCAAGGAAGCGGGCGCCGGCTCCGCTGTCGTTGACTGGTAAGTTTCCGCGCTATTCAAGGGAATACCCTCGCCATTACCACCCGACGCCAGCAAAACCATGCCATTGTTGAGAGACGCTGCGACATGGAAAAAACGTGCGACGTTCAGATTCCCCGCCCCAGAAATTGTGCCGCTGCTGGGATCATACAGCTCGGCCGAAGCAAGGGCGTTGCTGCCATTGCAGCATCCTCCTACAAAGAGCACCTGGCCGTTGCCTAGAAGTGTTGCGGTAAATTCTTCCCGCGCTGTGGCCAGGCTCGGGCCCAGCGAAAACGACTTGGCGATGGGGTCGTAGATCTCGGTTCTCGCGAGAGGTGCTGTGCTGTTGTACCCTGCCGCTACTATAACTTTGCCGCTGCCCAAGAGGGTTGCCGTGGGGCCAATACTCGCCGCATTCATGCTCCCCGTAGTGGTGAAGATTCCGGTTGTTGAATTGTAAATTTCAGCGCTGACACTGGCCGCACCAGAACCATCTGCGCCGCCTGCGATCAACACCGTGCCATCATTCAGAAGCGTGGCGGCGTGACTCCCGCGTGGAGTGTTCAGGCTTCCAGTGAGAGAGAAGCTTCCAGTTGCGATGCTGTAAAGCTCCCCCGCTGCAGCTAACCTGTTTCCTCCGGCAATGAGAACTGTCCCATTGCTGAGAAGTGTCGCCGTTTGGTTTGCACGGACAAAATTGAGGCTGCCGGTGGGAGAGAATGTGCCTGCCGTTGGGTCATACAGTTCAGCACTAGCTAATGTTGTTATTCCTCCCATGCCGTCCGATCCCTGCCCTCCCGCAACAAGTACCATCCCGTTGCTGAGTAGCGTTGCGGTGTGGTTAAACCTTGCGGCGTTGAGGCGCCCGGTCTGAGAGAAAGTTCCCGTCGTTGGATCGTATAACTCGCACTCCGAGATGTAAGCTAAGCTGCCCAGACCTAAACCGCCGACAATCAAAACTTTGCCATTCTGCAGAAGCGTCGCAGTGAAATTGAATCGCGGAGTGAGGAGATTTCCTGTGAATCGGAATCTTGAGGGCGTGTCAGTTAGAGTGGCCGAGTTACTGACATTGCCTACAGCTGCTTGAATTGTTGTTGTTCCTTCGTCGCTAGCCGTGGCGACGCCCACAGCAGAAACGGTGGCGACGATGGTTGCTGAGGAGCTCCACGTGGCACTCATCGTTATGTTGCCGTGGCTCCCGTCAGAAAATGTTGCAGTCGCAGTGAATTGTTGCGTGGCCCCGACGGGCAGTGACACGCTCGCTGGAGTAACCGAAATGGATGTGAGATTAAGAACATTTTGCGTTAATACGGAGGATGCACTACCTGCATAGTTGCTGTCCCCAGCATAGCTTGCTGTAATGGAGTGTGAGCCAAGCGCCAGTGCGGATGTGCTGAACGTGGCTACGCCGCTACTTAGGGTGCCTGTTCCAAGGCTAGTGCTTCCGTCAAAGAACGTCACCGTTCCCGTGGCGGCAGACGGACTTACTAGGGCTGTGAACGTTACGGGAGCATTGAACGGACAAGGGTTAGTGGACGAACTGAGGGTGACTGCAGATGCTTTTTTGACGGTCTGCGTTAGCTTCGAAGGGGTGCTGCCGTTGTAGTTGCCATCTCCGCTGTATGCACCCGTAATCGAATGCGATCCTAATGCCAACGCAGACGTGCTGAATGTCGCCTTTCCGCTGCTAACATTTCCCGTTCCGAGTGTTGTCGTTCCGTCTTTGAATGTCACACTTCCGGTCGCTGTTGAGGGGGACACAGTGGCCGTAAACGTGACGGACGAGCCAGCCACCGATGGGTTGGCTGATGAGCTCAGCGCGACAGACGAGTTCGCCTTGTTCACAGTTTGCGACAGCGTGGACGAGGTGCTACTGTTGCAATTCGAATTGCTAGGATAAGAAGCTGTGATCGAATGCGAGCCTGCTGTGAGTGTTGATGTGCTAAAAGTAGCCTTTCCGCTGCTGAGCGTGCTTGTTCCCACCGTGGTGCTACTGTCATTGAACGTCACCGTCCCCGTGCAAGTTGCTGGCGTAACCGTAACAGTGAACTTCACTGACGAATTGTAAGTGGAGGGATTTACGGACGACGAAAGAGTAACCGTCGAGTTTGCCTTGTTCACTGTTTGGGTAAGCGCAGAAGACGTGCTGCTGTTGTTGTTGGTGTCGCCGCCATAGGAAGCTGTAATCGAGTGCGATCCGGCCGTCAGAGTCGATTTGCTCAAGGTCGCCTTTCCGCTGCTGAGCGTACCTGTTCCTAATGTAGTGCTGCCGTCCTTGAACGTCACGGTTCCCGGTGCGGCAGAGGGAGTAACCGTCGCCGTGAATGTAACCGATGAACCATAGGTAGATGGATTCGCGGAGGAAGACAGCGATGTTGATGTGTTTGTTTTTGCGAGCGAGACACCAGTGAGACTTAGAAGGGCGATGAAAATGAGAGCGACGACACGATCGCGGTTATACGTCACCACATGCCTCCATCATTTGCAGCCCGATCACGAGCCAGCAAACTGAAATTGGCGGAGGCGGCAGATCGATGGCTCGCGGGAAGCCCCCGATTCCTGCGTGCTGCACTTCTGCAGAAAGGGACAGTAGTGTATACACGAATCCGGATTCAACGCAACTGTGAATTGTCTTTTGTGTCTTTTGTTCTGAAACCCGGACGAAAGTATGGAGCCTCAAATGGCTGAGTCGATATCTGGCTGACCTCAGATTCCAACTGGCGAGGGCTCCGATGATGCTCTAAAACGGTAACCGTCACTACTCGGAAATATAAGCCCTATGAGGTTGTTTTTGCCAAGGAAATGCAGCTGCAGTGCTTGGATCGTCGTACCTACATCATCGCCGAGACGGACACTTCCAGGCCTCCAACTTTGGCTGGCCATGCACTTGAGTGTACTCAATAATCGCCATTTCTTGGAACATACTTATAAACGAGTAATATCCAGCAGGTCTTGACACCGCCCGCACCAATGTATACTCCCAATCTGGAGGCATTAATGAAAACGCTTGTCCGAATGTTTACTGTGGTATTTATTTTGTCAGCTTTTGCGAGCAGCCAGTCTGGCGACGATTTAACCAACCAACAGTGCGTTGCGAACCAACAATTTGTCCTAATGAGCAGACCTCTGACTAAAGAGCTGGCGCTCATGGCAAAGTCTATCTCTACTGCGGCCAGCCTTAGCTGTGGCGACTGTCTTGCAAATGGATATCTGAATTGCCAACTGAAGTGCAATGCCTCGGGTGGTTGCACTGACGATCAGTTAACAAGCTGCCAGCAAAGTGCAGAGGGTATTTGCATTATTAGGGGTAGTTGTCCTAGTCCTTTCGCGCAGTAATTAAGCAGTGAAGTGGAAACGGGCTCCGTAGCACAAAGGTGCTTTCTTTTTGGAAGGGACTTGAATTATGTCATGTCCCGGACCATCTGGCTTTAGTAATTCGCATGTACGTGAGTCAGATAGCGACGACTGTCATGAGTGGCGTACTTCGGTCCCTTTTTCGATAGACTCGGGGGTAACTGATTTGCAAGCGTTCACCGGTTCGATCCGGCTTCTTGACGCATGAGGGAGCGCCGCTCAAGGCGGGGGTGCGGTTTAAGGCATTGGTTAAATCGCTCCTAGGAAGCGCGATGCGCATTTCAGAGGCGCTTTCGCTTGGCGCAATCAAATTGATTTCGAAAAGCGGGAAGCAAAGATTATTGGCAAAGAGAACAAAGAGCGGACGGTCTTTGTTACGGGTCGGGCGCTATACTGGCTCAAGTAACTATAAGGACACAAGACCGGACGATCATCCGGTGCTATTTGGCACTGCTCGAGAGTGGGACAAGATCTTATGTCTTATTTCGCGCAATGGGATGATGTCAGGATTGCGCGCGCCTCTTTGTTTTTGACTCATTCCTTAACGAGGTGCACGTACTCCCAATTGGATTCGCCGTGTCGGATGCCTAAGAGATAGCTGCCAGGAGCTATCCGGGAGAAATCCATGTTAACCCTCATTTCCGGGTTGTGGTCCAGAATGGTCGGTGAGGTAGCGGTTTGCAGAATTGGTTTGTCAGTTGCGTTCCCTTTAAACACCGCGATTTCGTACATGCCGTCGGCGCTAACCTTCGGGAGGACAATTCGAACCTGGCGGGTATCTGCGCCCACTTTGACGGGCGGCAAGTCAACTTGGTGATTGCTACGCGTGGGCGCCGCGACGCTTAAGTCCACTATCGCGACGCTTACCGAGTGCGTGGAAGGTATGACGGGCCAAATCCAAAGAACGGCAGCGATAACAACGACCGCGACCAAGGCCATCGCCGCTCGGCGAGTCCGAATTCGGCGATTGCGCAGTTGCACTACAGCATCTAGACACCTTGGACACACATCAAGATGCGCAAGAATGCGATTCCGGGTCGCTTCCTCATCAACGGAGCCTGCCACGAACCGCCGCAGCAGGTCAGACGTGAGGCAGATTTCCCGGGGACCATCCCTTTGAGGCATCTCCATGAGAGCTTGTCTTAACTCCCTTTCGGCATCGTCCCCTGGATTACGCTTCGTCCTGGCCATGTTAACTTTCACTTCTCACCGCTTCCCTCAGCCCCATGCAGCAGCCTCAAATGGGCTCTGCGCACATCTTTCCAAAAACGCTTTCGCGCCAAGGTCGAGTCCACCTGAAGGAGCCTACCAATTTCCTGCCATTCTAGTCCCCTAATTCTAAGCCGCAATATACCTCGGTTTTCAGGTTGAAGTTCGGATACTAGCTTCTGCAAAAATAGACGGCGATCTGCAGCTTCGACCCAGTCGGGAGCACTCAGCATCTCGGACAATTCACTCGTACCGCCGGCTGCTTGAACGACTCCCTCACGCCGCGACAAGCGGGATGCTGCACGATGGACGGCAACAACGAGCAAACCTCCAGGATCGTGCAGCCCAACATTGTTCTTATTTAGATAAATAGAGATCGCCGCCACCGCTTTCTCAAGCAATTCCTGGGCTTCGGCATAATCACCACGGATCTTCTCAACGACCTCGCAAACGTTCCCCCAGACTTTGATCGCCGCTGTGCGAACGTCCGGCCTGATAGGCCTGCCAGAGAGATCAAATTCTCGATCCCACCACGGGGGGCGGCTTTCGAGCGATTGCGACATAGAACAATGAAACGCGACACATGAGCCCTTCTAAAATGGCGAATAGGCCCGGGCGAGTTCTATCCCTGAGCCGACTCTCCACTTCGCTGTTAGCGCCTAGTTCCCAAAACGAAATCAGGAGTCAGAGCTCATGGAACATAAACTTGCGTCGACTGTTATTGTGACCGCTTTCAGAGTCGAAGGAGCGGCCCATTGCAACTTTTTTTGAACTTTAGGAATTGCTAATGTTGTTTGCTAGTGTCCAATTTCTGGATTGCGATCTGAAGCGTTAGGGAGTGGGGTTGCGGCCCGTGACAAGAATGACAGTCCTCACAAACCGTTCCGCGAAGGAGGGGCCGCATATGCGCCTGCAGGCGGGCGGTGCAGGCGATCTAGTTAGCAGAGGAACGAGTGACAAGTAGGTACAATTTAGCGAAGGATGACAGCAGACCCGCACGCCGTTCAGATCTCGGTCGATGGATCATGCTACCCAAGTGAAGGGAGGAAATCGGGATATGCTGGAGTAGTCGTGTATCCGGATGACCCGACCGAGCACCAGTTCATATTTCAGGGATTCGCAGAAAGCACCATCAATCGGATGGAACTTTCGGCGTGCATCGCCGCGCTAGAGTGGGTAAAAGAAGAAGGAATCGGACGGCGGTACAGCAGAGTGCAGATATTCAGTGATTCACAGTACGTGGTCAATGGTCAGTTTTCCGCTCCGTTTTGGAAGAAAGCCAAATGGCGTACCGCCGCCGGGCGACCGATTGACAACTGGGACTTGTGGAAAGAGTTCTTGTCAGCGAAGTCCAAGGCGGGACTTCGGAGCGACATCTGCAAAGTGCAGAACAAATCTACCCCGCTTCTGAAGCGGGTGGACAAGTTGGCGAAGGCTGCTGCGAAAAGCCACCCTCGCATCGACCGAGGACTTGTCATTGGGAAAATCGGGCGCGCCAAGATCCAAGGCGCTGCCACCATGTTTCCCGCTGCGAACCAAGTGCTCGTCGTGCGTATCGTTGGTTCGAAGACGGTCGGACGCACACGGGAGAACCGGTTCGTCTTTGAGGTGTTTGATGACACCACGAGTACCTATATCTCCAAACATTTCGCCTACTGCACCCCTATAACGGGAGCACAGTTGCACCGACAGAGAGGTTTTCGGGTGAGGATGAACGACAACACTGATTACCCGCAGATTCTTGAAGTCATAGAAGAAGTGCCACTTCCGAAGGCAGAGCGAAAGAAGAAACAATCAGCAGCTCAACATATTACAGCTCCTTAGTCGCGTTGAACTGACCTCATAGGCCGGTCGCTCTTTAAGATGCCGAATTCCGATTGGATCGTCGCCATGTCTCTTTCGTCGAAAGAGTATAGTGAAACGGAAATGCCTTCCCTGAACGAACCCTGTCGCTTGACTAGACATACCCCGAAGAACCACCGAATCACCGGTTCTCTTTACACGTGCGCCAGACCAGGAAGATCAATCGGCCGTAACTACGCAAGAATCAGCGACGAGATGGTTGAGGCTTGGATCCTGGGCATGCCCAGTTCGACCGACGAGATCATCATCGTGTCGCTACTTGGACGGAAACCAAATCAGCTCAGCGAATTCAGCTACTATTCCTTTCGTGGAGGTTTTGACCGGCCGGAAGATAGACCGGGTTGTCCAACCTGGCAGGAGTGGTTGACTGAACGTTACGGTTCTAAATATAAAGTGTGCGAATTCCCAACAGTAGATACCGAACTGATTCATGAGCACACGAAGAGGCGGGTAGCCAACACGATTCTCGAATCTGTGCGGTCTGGGAAGACGGTCGTTCTCGTTGACTCTGGTGGAGTTGGGCGCACGGGGAGCGTGATATCGACTATCAAGAAGATGGGTCTGGAACTATCGGAACAGCTTATGACATTACGCTGCCCTTGATCGGCTCAGTTTGCGCCACCGGGAGCGGCTTCCGTGCTTTCGCCTTGAGCTCATTTTCTCTCCAGTGTCACTAACGTTAGCTTGGGCGAGTCGCATGATCCTTGAGGGATGACCGATAATTGTCTCCGGACCTAATGAACATTCTCCTGACCAGCACCGGGTCTCTCGAAGATCGCGAACACAAGCACCTGATTCAGACATGGCGCAACCATCACCACATCGTGGAGACCCTGCCCTTCGAGCGCGTGATGGATTACCTCAGTTTCAATCCGAGCAGCAGGTGGGCCGCGGTGGATGCAATTGTATGCAAAGCGGATACAGACTCGGAAGCCATTGTGGCTTACACGTTGCAACGTGCACTGAAGCTTGCCACTGACCTTCGTGGTCTTCCCGAATCCTGTGCAATGAGAGACGGGCGCAAATGGAAATCCATCCCTCTGATACTTATTTCGGAGCAGCCATATTATTTCGTCTACCCCGAAGAAATATCGCGGCTCAGGGTCACCATCATCCGCCCTTCGCCCTATCCTCTCGAAATCCTCGTGAAGGTCACGGATACCGTTGATGACTACATCAAGCGGGTTCTCGACGACTACCGCGATATGGGGTTGCTAGTTCGCTTTGAGAAGGGCCGAGCCCAGATAGGCCCGGGACTCAAGAAGAAAGACCCGGAAATGGAGAGCTCCTACTATTACGCACCTGCCGATAGACGCAATAACAAGGGATGGGTGACGGTGATGCGGGACAATGAAGGTCTGCGCGCCGATGTAGAACTATTCCAGCAGCTCCTTGACATGGATGCCACCGAAACTCAGATGCAGAGATTTTTTGAGGAACATCCGTTTTTTCTGATGCAGGCTCGCCTCGGTGTCCAAATCCCCCATCCGAGTTATGCGATTAGGCGCTGGTCGCCCGATTTTGCCTTCACGTCAATTCTCGGCTCGCGTGACATCAAAGACATCGAACTTCTCGAAATGAAAGGCCCGGCAGAGAAGCTACTCAATCTCCATAAGAATCACCCAGGATTTACGTCTATCCTTCATAGTGCTATCAATCAGGTACGCGATTACGGCCGGTTCATCAGCCATCCGGAGAATCAGAAGAGAATCATCAAGCAGCTCGGGTACATTCCCACGCAGTCAAGACTCGCAGTACTCATCGGAAGGGATTATCAAGATGAGGAGAGAATGGAGGTACTGGAACGTCGCCGCAGTGAAACGCCAGACATCAAGATCATCACCTATGACAAGATTCTGGAGACTCAGGCGGATCAGCTAAGTCGGATCGTAATCCCTGATCTCGATATCTCCACTTTACGGCTTGGCAGTTTCAGCTCCCAGCGTACCTCGATGAGTAGCATCGATCCCCGTCTTCAGCACCGAGCGCCTTTTGTTAATGAGACCCGTAAAGCATCGAATGTTCAAAGCCGGCTGCTCGATGCCTCCCGGAGGCGGATAATGGAGAATCAGAATGACAAACCTGTTCAACAGCGACCTGAAGCTTCCGATCCTCAGGACCTTCGCGAAGAATAGGCCAGTCGAAGGCAAGACGGAAGTTTTCCCCCGTGCAAGCCTCTGTACAATGGCGATGATGGCAGTAACCGTCGAAATGCAGAATACAGGCGATTCCGGGTCGCGAACAGAAATAGTCGCGGTCATCGAGCATGTCTTGGGCGAGAGGCCGGGAAACTGGCAGGTATCAATTGTGGGTTCTCGAGAAAACAAAGACTGGGAGATGAAAATAGAAGGACCAAACGGATTCCAGCGTTTGTACACATGCGGACCTGATCAACATGAACCTGAAATTATCCGCCAACTGGTCTCGAAGCTACTGCCGGCTCAGCTTTTGTGAAGGGCTGCGCTCAAGAGCCGGATGATGTGGGACATTCTGAGTAAGATCCAAGCCCTCGACTCTTTACGCGGCTATCGCTCGAAAGAGTTCTGTCCGTCAACACCAGATGAAGAGTCCTAAGGTAAAAAAACAGCATTCTCCACGAGGACAAATTCCATGCTCAATGTCATTTATAGATAGAAGGACATTGTGGCCCCGCGGCGGCTAAGTGCTATGTACCGCCGTCGGTGGTGACCATTTCGCGCTTTGGATGGCTCTTGATACATGGACGGGGAGCAGAGCAAACGTCGAAGATATCGTTGGCCCAAAGAAGCCCGGAGCATTGTGAATGAGTATTTAACGACTCATGATGGCGTGGGCGGCCATCTCGCGCACGGCACGCGTGGAATGAGAGACCTTGTGACACGCCTACACGAGCTAACTGGCCACCCTCGCGGAACGTGTTTGTATTTTGCGCGGCAGCTGGGAGTGAAGAACAAGCAGGAATACGCAGAATGGACCACTGTAGAGCAGCAGAAGCTCCTCGATTTGATTGCCCTCCACCCACCGAAGGAGGTCGCCAAGATCATGCGTCGCTCTCCGGGGTCCATTCGTGGCATGTTGCACCGTCTTGAGGCGACGGCCCAGATGGGGCGGGAATGGTTCACCGCCTACACGCTCGCTGAGGCGTTGCATATACGCGTTCAGGAAGTGCAAAGGTGGATCGCGCTAGGTTGGCTCAGATCGCGTCTCGTTGAAACTGGAAAACTGAAGAAACATATTATTGATCCGGACGATTTCTCAGAGTTTTGCAAGAAACACAGCAGGGAAGTGGTTGGCCGGCGGTTGAACGCGGACCGCTTAGAGTTCGTCCACAAGTTTGTCTTTCCGCCGAGCCATGTGGAGTTGTTGCCCGCACGAGAACAGGGCTATAAAACTCGCCGCAAACTTGCCGCCGCCGTTCCCGAGGAGGTCCGTGCGGCGCAGACCGGTTTTAAGTTCGAGCCCAACTTCGACCTCATGTCAAGCAGCTATCACGAAGACAACGCATCAGAGTCTGCTTAGCCCTCTCAACTACGACCGGCAAAATGCCGCTGTCCGAGGGGATTCAAGAACTTTGGTGAAGTCATGTCAACGCCAAATGTCTGGAATTTCTTAAGAGTTTCCATTTCTGGACAAAAATGCTTTAATCTTCCATCCACTCTGTCGGGGCTCGGCGCAGAAACCACAGGCCACAATTGCTGGGGATTCGCCGATCCGCATGTAAACATCAGGACTCCGGTAAAACTTTAGCCGATGCTGGTCAACACATCGAGTTCGGACGGTATACATAAGAGGAGGTTGTCCGCACCCTACCTTGAAGCAGAAGAGGGGACCATCCCAAAGGACGTTCCAAAACGGGATGACCGCGACAACAAAAACAGAGACAACATGACAGACGCAGAAGACTCATTGGAAAAAGCGCTGTATCCGGCCCTTGAGCAAGTCATTCGGGAGAATCCCAATCCACAACGCGAAGGCTGCCCAGGTCATTCCTTTCTGGAGAAAGCGGCGGCTTCTCCCGGCAGCCTTAATGCCGAAGAAAATGCTCTCTTCGTGGGGCATGTCCTGAAATGTTGGCCCTGCTTCGCGGAACTCAAGCAACTGAAGAAGGCTGAGGAAGCGCACAAGCCTCCCGTGGAGTAAGGTAGCCGTGAATGCAAACTCCCGCAAGTAGTTCGGGGAACGCCAAAATGGAAAACATCCGGCTCTAACGAGATCCCCTCCACGTCATCCTGCTAGAAGTTCACTTTTAGCCCAAACTGCAGCTGCCTCGCTCCGGACGTTCCATCGTTGCGACCCACCTGTGAGGTAGACTGCCCGAAACTGGGGTCCTCCACAATATTGTCAGGCGGAGAAAGGCGGACATGATTGAAAACGTTATAAATCTCGGTTCGAAACTCAAGTTCTAGGCTTTCATTTATTTTCGTGCTCTTGGCTAGTACCGCGTCCCAATTGTTGATCCCGGGAACTCGGAACACATTGCGGGAAAGATTGCCCGGTCGGCCAAATGGCGGCGTGCTGAACAGTCCTGGATTAGGCCCTGTCTGTGTTGCTGGGTTGTTAACTGCGCTTCGTTTAGCAAGCGGATGGTAATCTGCACGGGTCAGAGCCAGTCCTGCCGTTCCATTCGAATCTCGAAGTGTAAGAATGTCGAAGGGAAGGCCGCCCGAGAAGCTGGTGATGCCGGAGAGCGACCAGCCTTCGAGGACTCTGCCAACGAAACCTTGGTTCAGGTGAGCCTTCCGGACTCCAAGCGGAAGCTCGGCCGTGTAATTCACCACCAAAGCATGACGAATGTCCTCGGATCCGTTGCCATGCTCCCGCCGAAGGTCAAATGAATCCGCAGGAAAACCTTGATTGTTAGCCGTGGGTCCGATCGGGGCTGCAGCATCGTCAATCTCATGTGCCCACGTATAGGCAGCTTGAACAAATATTCCACCGGAAAAACGTCTTGTGATTGTGGCCTGCAGGGCATTGTAGTTTGAACTGGCTGATGCCTGATACACAGTGCCGTGAAAGAATGCATTGTTGTTCACTGCATCAAACGGAAGAACGCCTAATTCTTTGCCTTCGAACAGATTTGCGCCCTGGACGGTGGACGCATTTGGCGAATCAATGCAATTCAGCGAGTTTGGATGCGCGCAAAAAGCTCTTAATTGAGACACCAGACCGGGAATCGGTTGATTTCCGTCAACCGTTCGAAAAAGGCGCTTTCCTTGTACCCCAATGTAATTAACCTCGAGCAGCAGGTTACCAGGAAGATCTCGCTGAATCCCGACATTCCAGCTTTGGTTGTAGGGCAAACGTAAGTTTGGATCGACGATAGTCGGGCTAATGAGTGCCAAAGGGTTGACCGTGGCGGTGGGCTTGATCGTCGCGAGGGGCGGCAAGTTTGAGACGGGAGTGCCCACAAAACCTGTGGACGTGGGTTCGAAGACCGCTTTCGAGAGAGCCTCGGTCAGCGGAGGGTTGCTGCGGGTGCTATCGGCTATGGCAAGAAATGTGCGACTGCGATAGACGCCATAGCCTACACGAATGGATGTTTTCCCATTCTTAAACGGGTCCCAGGCGAGTCCGACTCGGGGCTGGAGTGCGAACCAATCCTTGGGATAAAGGGTCAATCCGCCTTCCCCCACGTTCCGGAATGTAATTGGTGCAGGACCGCTGAGCTCTAGCGGCGTGACAGTGGATAGCAGCTTGTGAGCATCGTATGGAATCCCGTTGAACTCCCAACGGAATCCATAGTTAAGACTGAAGTTTGGGAAAGCTTTGAATGAGTCTTGCCAGAAAACAGCGAAGTCGTGCGCCCTCATGTTGAGTTCATCCGTTCGCAGCCGATTACCAGACGGGACAAAAAATTGCGCCGCCGACTGGAAGGAGACCTCCCCGAACAGGGTCCAGACCGTGTCTTGGAGAGCGGGGTCGCTGTCTGCGGCCGCGACTCCGGTGCGCACGGCGGGAATTCCGAATGAAGTGAAATTATCAAAAAACACTGTCGGGCGGGATTGGAAATCAGTTAGGTTGTTCGAATACAGATCCGCAAACTCCAGCCCAACCTTGGTAAGGTGGCGCCCAGCAACCCACGTCATGTGGTCCGAAAGTGTGTAGGCGCCCGAGGCGCGTTCCTGAGAGTTGGTATCCCCAAGTGAGAGGCATCCCCAGCCGGCAATGCCGTCCGGCCAAACAAAATCACTACCATTGCCGAATTGATCCTTCGGAAAAACGCCATCCAGTTTGTCCTTGTCTCCGCATGAAACCCTGAATCGAATACGATTGCCGTCGCCGCTGAACTCGTTTATCCAGTTATTTCTAAGACGCGAAATGAGGTGGGCAGACAGCAATTGAACCCGTCCGATGTCGGAGATTGACCCTAACGAAGGCAAGAAATCTGAATGGATCGGGTTACTTTCTTTATCAAATCCCGCGATGTACCGGACAGCCAGCGTCTCGGTCGTCGAAAAATTATGATCAATCTTAATTGTCTGATTATTTTTGTTCAGACTATCTCGGCTTGGGAAGAACAATTCTCCTTGGAAGCCATTCCCCAGAGATACAGTTGGAACAGGGTACAAGCTAAAGATTTTCTTCACAATCGGGTCGACTGAGAGATGGAAGCTGTTATTCGGTGAATTGGGAGTGCTTACGTCGATCGGCACAGAAATTGCGCTGGCAGGATTATTCGGATCTCTGGCTGTGAAGGTGAACTGTCCAGTCAGGAGAGCCGGCATGGGGACAATCGAAGAGTTTGTGCGCGTAGTGGCAAAGCGGTAGCCCTCATAGTTGGCAAAGAAGAACGTCTTGTCCTTGATGATCGGTCCACCCAGGGACGCTCCAAAGTCAGAGCGCGTGTATCCGTCTTTATGCGTCCCTGCCTTATTAAAAAAGTCGCGTGCTCCCAGCAGCGCATAGCGGGCGAACTCGTAAACGTCTCCATGAAATTCGTTCGTGCCGCGTTTGGTGACGATGTCTACGACAGCGCCGTTGTTACGCCCGAATTCGGGCATATAACCGTTTGTGAGGACCCGGAATTCCTGCGTAGAATCGGGGTTGATTGCCGCAATGCCCTGCACCGGAAGCTCAACGTCATTGATATCGGCGCCGTCCAACCGGAAATTGTTGTTTTCTAGCCGACCCCCGTTCACAGAGAACCCGCCACCGCCGCTGTTTACGCCGCCGGTGAGCAAGATGAGCTGGAATGGGTCACGCAAAATCAAGGGGAGGCTCTTGATCTGATGCTCATTGACAACATTGCTCACCTGCGCGTCGGTGGTATCGATTGGCTCGGATTCTGCCTCCACATACACCGTTTCATGGACATTGCCAAGCTTTAAGTGAACATCAAAAACGAGAACTTGGCCGACTGTTAACGTCACCTTGTTGCTGATCAGAGTCTGAAATCCCGCTCCCTCGATAATGACTTGGTATATGCCGGGGTAGAGAAGGGGGAGGACATAGAGACCAGCGTCATTGGTTGTGGCGTGGCGTTCCACAAGAGTGGCTTGATTGACTACACGAATGCGGACATTGGGGACAACTGAGTCCAGTGGATCCCAGACTTCGCCAGAAATCTGGGCAGTCTGGCCGAAGACAGACAAAGTCGCAACCAGCAGGAAGAAAACCAGCGTAGCAGATGCAAGATGTCGAAACATGTTTTCTAAGCTGGGCGCCCGGCGTTTTGTACGTTGCTGTCCGACGAAGCCTCCTCGAGGTTCAATGCAAGTCTTTGCAGACGATTCAGCAACTGCCGTATCTCTGGCAGAATTTGGTTAGCGGGCCTTTGGCTTTCGCTCCCCGTGGCAAGCAACTCGTCACAAAGCTCCTTGTTATGTGAGGCCGCTTGGAGTAACTCTGCAACTGGATCCGAAATGTGCTCCATGCGGTTCTCGACTGGCGCGGGGGGCGCCCAGCGGTCGATAAGACTTTGTTCCTTTGCGATTGCGTCAGTCAAGCTCTTCGTGTGCCTGCCAAGAAGCTCTTTCAGCAGGACGCGGCCGTCCGGACTCAGCCTGGCGCTTTCACTCGAGAACCTCTTATCCAGAGAATCCAAGGCGTGTGTTTCTCTTTCGATGGAGAGGGCTGCTTCCAGAATTCCGCGGCTCAATTCAGCAGCTTGCTGGTGCGTCGCAGACTTCTCGTCCAAGTAGGTCTCTAGCGGTGATTCGTGCGCAGTAAAGAAATGCTCCTCAGTACGAGAGGTTGAAGGCTTGGCCACGTTTGTTCTCGAAGCCAGCTCCTCGATACTCTGAAGCGACGTATGAACCAGCGGGATCCTGCGCAAGTCGTCCTGAAGCTCTTGCTTTCGCTCGTCTGTCTCTACAACACCCGTGATTTGGATGGACGACGCAGATCGTGTAATCACGATCTGTTCACCGGAATCGGCATTCGCTTGGTTCAAAACAAGTCGTACCCTCAGTTCGGCTTCGTCCAGAACGGCGATGGTTGGTTGACCTGCGGGCTGTTCGACCGCTTGCGCGGGTGAATTCTTCTCCAGGGAAGATCCGGCATCGGGCTCAAAAAGCGACAGGTTGTTCACTTCATCCCAGGTCAACAGGCTATAGTCCAATTCCGAGACCTCGATTACACCGGAATTGCGAAGAACGACTCGACGGCCGGTCGGGTGGAAGTCTGTGATTCGGACCGTGAGCGATGCCTCGCTGACATCGCTGGACTTCGTTCTCGTGAGCAGGGTCAGAGCTCCATCAGCTGTGTGCCGCACTTCGTCTTCTTTGTCGGTGAGGTGGTCGTGCCAGCGGCGAAAATCTGACGCCGCCAAGGGGATTTGCCAATCGATGCCAGCAAGCTCTAGTGTGCTGCGCAACTCAGTCTCCGATTTGTCGAGCTCGTGTGTTCTGGACCGCCGTCGCCCCTCCGAATCGCGGTACAAGGTCCGCTCCAGAGTTGTGTTTCGAGTACGGATCCGAATCTTCTGATACACCACAAGGTGGCCACCATTTTGAGATGGATGTGTTTCCGACGCCTCAGCCCGCTGAAGCAGTTCACTGGCTTCGACCGTTGGTGAGTGTCGCCAGACAAAGGTAATCGCCAATGCAGCGGTAAACAGGATCAGGCAACTCGTAAAGAGAGGATTCCTGATGAGTGTAAGCGCCAATCGGGGACTATCAAGGAGCCGGGACGCCCGCGAGGTCCGCATCGATTCGATTGACTCATCGAGCTTGGCAATGAAGCGATTGCGATTGCCCGAAGAGGGCGGCATGTGAGGTGCGGCCAGCCGGTTCCGGTAATTGATGAACTGCAAGATGGTTGCCTGCATCTCTTCGTAGCGACCACGACAACCCCAACACTCTTCCAGATGCTGGCGTACTTTCCGACCGTCCGTGCTCGAGATCTCTCCATCCATCAGCTTGAGCAAGTCTTCGTCGGTTATGTGTTTCCGTGAATGCGTCGTGGATCGCGTGAAGAGGCTAGTCATATAAGTCGCTCATCAAACGAACCACCGCGCGTCTCAATGTCTCCGACACGCCTGACACCGTGATACCCAGCACTTCGGCAATTTCCCTGTAGAGCAAACCCTCCGCGCGCAGATGAAGGCATTCCTGCTGGTGCTTGGTCAGTTGGGAGAGGGCAGCTTCGAGCCGGCGATATTGCTCTGTGTGAAGGTAGAACTCCTCGGGATTGAGGTTACCGTTAGATCGGGGGGAGCCTGTCTCGTGGCCGTATTCACCGTTGTCAGAAATCAGGCGTCGCTCGCGCTTCTGCAGGTTCGAAGCCAGATTGTGTGCCACGCGAAAGATCCAGCTACGTGGGTTTTGTAGCCTGCCACCTGAGTCAACAAAGCGAAAAAGTCGCAGGAAGGCGTCCTGAATTACATCGTCCGCCTCCTGGGGCATTAGACCCAAACTAACGAGATAACCGTAAAGCGAGGGGCGGAGCTGGTCATACAGGTCAACGACCAATCTTCGCCGGCCAAGCCTCCCGTTCTTTTGGCGCGAAAAAATGCCCAAAACGTCACCGGGCACAGCCGGCTCGTCCTCGCCGGCCGCTGCCATCAAGACAAGCGTGAGGTCCATGGCTCCAGCCCCGCCAAAACCAACAACGTTCAGGTCCCAAGGATAAAAAGGAGTCTTCCTTGTTCTAAAAGACAATCGAGCGGTTTGCTTTTACATGGGCAGAAAACAATAAAAATCCTCCCGCCGAGGGAAGGAAAATGGGCTCCCGGCGCGCCTTCTCTCAACTTTGAACACCGGTTCCTTTGACCCCGCATGGAGTTCTTCATTCCCATATCGGTTCCGTGAATGGGGCGACCTCGTTGTGCATTTCGTCTCGATGGGACCGTCTAGCTTCTGGCAATTCTGCTTGGCGTGAGTCAGGTTGGTCTGCAATCCGCACGGCCGTGCGTAACTCTTCTCGAAAAGTCTTCCTGGCATCGGACTCGCTCATTCCCAGAAAGTGGGCGATTTCCTTCCAGTTGTATCCAACGTCACGCAGGCCCAGGATCGCGCGGCTCTTATCGCTGAGTAGCCGGACCACTCTTACTGGATTCATCCGCAGGCCAACACTCGGGCCGCAGTTCTGAAAGGCCACCACCGCTTCTTCGACGTCGTTCGTTCCCGCCAGCATCTCTCGACGATTCAATTTCGTGGCACAGCGGCGAAGTTTCCTACGAAAGGAAGCTCTCAACAGAGTCCTAGTTCTTCCCGGCCGCAAAGGTTCACCCTTGCTCGCCAAATAGCGCGAGACCACTGCTACCGCCGACTCCATGAGCGGCCGCGCGTGCGCTGAGTCCCCGAGAACGGTTTCGGCGCGGCGGCCAGCATGATCGGAGATTTCGGAAGCGATCGCCTTGACATGCAAGCGAATCCACTTTCTCCACTCCTCAGCAGTCTGGACGGAACGGAAACCAAAATTCTCCATAACACTGCCTCAAGTGATTATTTCTAAAACGAAAACGAAAACCAGATGCGACATTATGACTATGAACCGTGAAGAACGTTTGTCACTAGTTTGTAAAACCTCCTTGCGCCATCATGTGTTTCACACTGTGGTTTTGCTTGGTGCGAGAAGACAATCGAGCTAGTCTGTTTTACATGGGTAGTCTCGAAAAATATTCCGTTACAAAGGTTATGCGGAACTCGCTTTGATCCCGGGACACTTTCCCTTTTCGCTGCCATTTACCAATAGAGACTTTATTGCTAGCCAAAGCTAGAGCTAGCAGCTAGATGGTTTTGGCAGCGATTGCGCAGCGGAGAAGAGCCCTCCCCCCTCCCTCGTTCTCAATGCCATAACCGACGTGAAGGGAGAAGAACATTGTTTGCCACTTGCCGGAGAATGCGCCGTGCAGATCCTCTTCCTGAGGTGAGAAAGGGTCTCACGGCGCGGCAAGTTTCGAGAAGGTCTGGAGTACCACGGCATCAGCGCCAATGAAATTCAGGCGTGAACCGGAAGCCTTTTTTGAAGCGAAGAGGAAGGGATAGCTCGAATGTGCAGTGATATCTCACGGATAGTTACGAAGCGACACAAATGCGACTTGTTACTTGTTCTCATCGTTACATTCTCGATCCTCACCGGGACCAGTACTGCCCAGAACTTTGCGCCGGCCGTGGACTACCCGGCTCAAACGCAGCCATTTGGGATTGCCAAGGCCGACTTCAACAATGACGGCAATGTTGACGTAGTTGTCGCCAATTCAGGATCACAGAGCTTGAGCCTTTTCCTTGGATGTGGCGATGGTGCTTTTGCTGCCCCAATAATTATCACCTTAACGCCAGTGCCACCCGTCACGGTTGCTAATCCTCCTCAGCCGGTGTCAGTGGCGGCTGGCGATTTCAATGGAGACGGAAACGCAGATATAGCCGTCGCCTTCAACGGCACCAGCACCGCAGTACAGATCCTGTTTGGTAATGGAGATGGAACTTTTCAACCTGGAGCCAATCAAGCAACTCGCCAGTCGTTCACCAATTTTCAATTGTCGGCAGCCGACTTCAACGAAGATGGAAAGCTGGACCTTGCGGCGGCGACCGACTCAGGAATGCTGATCATGCTCAATGACGGTGCGGGACACTTCACCGCGACGACGAGCCAGCCCTTTCCTGGTACGTTCACTCAACACTTTGCCATTGGAGACTTAAATAACGACGGTCACCTGGACCTTGTTGCCATCATTCCGAATGGTGCGGTTCAAGAAGCTTTTGGCAACGGAGACGGCACATTCCGACCCCCTGTCACCATTGCATCCCCATCCCCCTCCACAGTAACAGGTCTCGGATCTATTGCCTTGGGCGACTTCAATGGCGATGGCCGTTTAGATCTCGTGTTCACTGAATTCGGCAATTCGTCAACAGGCACTCCATCCGCTATTCATGTCGATCTTCAACGACTGGATGGTACTTTTAGCGGAGCTCAAATAACCCTTACGCCTACATTCCATCCCGCAGGGCTCCTGATCGGCGACTTCAACGGCGACGGCCAGCCTGATATTGCAACACTCTCAGGAAATGATCCAGCCGACCCTAGCGCCCTCGCCGTATATCTCGGTCAAAGTATTCTTAAGTTTTCGGCGCCTACGTTGTTTAGTGTGTCCTCCCTTCCAATCGCCCTACTGGACGCCAATCTGACCAACACGTCCGCTCTCGATCTTGTCACCACAAATCTGAATGCGAATACAATCTCGGTCTTAGTCAACCACGGCGCCAATACGCTCACTTTGGCGTCTTCCGTCAATCCGTCGAGCGTGTCCCAGCCGGTAACCCTCACAGCCGCCGTTCGTCCCAAATTCCCAGGTAGGGGGAATCTCTCCGGGTCAGTCATGTTTACGGATGGGAAAGCGATCCTTGGAACCACGCCTCTGAATTCCTCCGGTTCAGGAAGCGTGACAGCGAGCTTTTTGAATGCGGGCAGTCATCCGCTACTGGCCATGTTTGGCGGCAACAGCAGCTTCGTTGCTTCCTCCGCGACGATTACTCAGGTTGTGAATAAGGCATCCACATCGATTACGTTCAATGGTTCGATCAACCCAAGTTCGTTCGGTCAATCCGTTGTCTTCAGCATCACAGTTGCCGGCGCGCCGGGCGGTCCAGCGCCTACGGGAACCGTGAACTTGCTTGATGGCAGCTCGATTATTCTGAGCGGCCCTCTCGACAACGCTGGGAAAGCTGCCCTAAGCACATCCTCTTTGTCAGTAAGCAATCACGTTCTTACCGCGCAATATCCAGGCGATGCCAATAGCGCATCGGCGACGTCATCTCCGCTGAGCCAAATAGTCAACAAGAATGCTTCGAGCACGACACTCGCGTCCACCCCAAACCCCAGCGTCTTCGGCCAAGCCATTACCCTTACCGCCAGCGTAACCGGCCCAGCCGGAACATCCGGCACACCTTCCGGCAGTGTGACGTTCAGCGACGGTACAAGTGCAATCGGAACCTCTAATCTTGATTCGAACGGCCGAGCCACCCTTTCAATCAGTTCCTTGTCGGTGGGAACTCACAGCATCAACGCAGCATATGCAGGGGACGCTAATTTCTCGGGATCGTCGTCAGCAATTGTTTCGCGGGCCGTCAACAAAGCCGCGACCAGCAGCACGCTGACCGCATCCCCCAACCCGAGCGCCTTCGGTCAATCCGTCACCTTTACCGCGACAGTTGCTGCCCAGGCAGGCGGCGGGATTCCTGCAGGAACAGTCACCTTCATCGACGGGACTGCAACCCTTGGGACAGCCGTTCTCGACAACACCGGAAAGGCGATCTTGAGCCTCAGTACGCTAAGCGTCGGATCGCACAGCATCGTCGCGAGCTACTCCGGTGACAACAATTTCACTACATCTGCATCCAGCGCCGTTTCGCAGATCGTCAACAAAGCGGCGAGCGTAACAACTCTCACAGCCAACCCCAATCCCAGCGTCTTTGGTCAGCTTGTGGTCTTGACCGCTACCGTCGCCGCTTCGGGTGCAGGAGCCGGAATTCCGAGCGGGAGCGTCACATTTGTGGATGGCACGGCCACGATTGGCACGGCGGCCTTGGACAAGACCGGCAAGGCAATGTTCACCGTGAGTTCGCTGTCAGTAGGCTCTCATAACATCGGCGCCAGCTATGGCGGTGATGGCAATTTCAATTCTTCTTCGGCGTCCGGCACTGCAGGAGTCAATCAAGTCGTGAGTCAGAGCAACACCGTGACCTCCATCACGAGTTCAGCGGATCCTAGCGTCTTTGGTCAGGCAATTACCTTGACGGCATCGGTCACCGCCTCAGGTGGGGGCGGCGGAGTGCCCTCCGGTTCTGTAACCTTCATGGACGGTACCGTGGCAATCGGCACCACACCGCTCGATTCCAATGGCAATGCCTCTTTGACGATCAGCTCGATCAGCTCGCTTGGTGTCGGAGGACACACCATCACTGCGAGCTACCCAGGAAGCGGCAATTATCTTCCTTCTCACTCTGGCAACCTCTCGCAAACGGTCATTAAGGACTCGGTGTCGGTCGCGCTGACTTCCGTCCCGAACCCCTCGACCTTTGGACAAGCAGTCACGTTTACCGTGAAGGTCGCGCCCAGCCCTCCGGGCGACGCGCCAGGAACAGCAATTCCAGGCGGCACCATCACATTTAGCGATGGAACGATCGTTCTGGGAAGCGTCGTGCTGGACAGCACCGGCACGACAACACTCACAATCAGCACGCTGAATGCGGGATCACACACGATCACCGCAAGTTATGGAGGTGACGCAAATTTTTCTAAGGGTTCATCGAGTCCATACATGCAAACGGTCAAGCAGGTTGCAACCACGACTTCGCTCACCACCTCGATGAACCCCACCACAATCAATTCGGTCCTCACCCTGGCGGCAAATGTGCATGCAATCGTGGGTGCCCCGACCGGGAGCGTTGTTTTCTTCGATGGGGGTCAGCAACTTGGATCCTCACAAATCGACGGGCTGGGTAACGCAGTACTGTCAGTCTCAAGTCTGTCCACCGGCAGCCATACCCTGATTGCCACTTACAGCGGTGATAACAACTTTGCGAGTTCACAGTCCTCACCGGTTATGGAGACTGTCCTGGACTCACGCAATACCGTCATGCTCACCAGTTCGGCGAACCCTCAGACTGTAACGAAAGCCGTCACATTCTCTGCGACTGTAACCACCGCCGTGGCTGGACTGGTCAATACCGGCACCGTCACCTTCACGAATGGAGCGAGCATTCTGTCGACCGTCCCAGTGGCAAATTCAATGGCTAGGTTTACCACGAAGAATCTGCCAGTTGGGGATGATTCGATCACGGCCGTGTATCAGGTGGTGGGACCCTTCCCCGGTCCATCTGACGGCTCAGCTACGCTGGTCGAAACAATTAGCCAGGCCACTCCGATAGTTGTGGGGAGCGGCAACGAGCAGGATTTCACTCTCTCCGTCAAGCCCGGGCAAGCCCTGGTCAGAGCAGGTAACACGGTGTCGGCACAGGTTGCTTTGGTGCCGGTGAATGGATTGTCCGGCGTTGTAGATGTCTCATGCACCGGCGTTCCGCAAGGCAGCACCTGCGCGATCAAACCCAATGTGGCAAGGTTCGACGGCAAGAACCCGATCAAAGCAACACTCGTGGTCACTACGAGCGGGCCCGGATCCCCGCCTCGTAGACCTCACCCGCCGCGAAGAAGGATGGAAGGGATGGCCTGGCTTCCTCTCGTACCGATAGCGTTTGGTTGTGTCGTAATTCCGACGTTTAAAAGGAAGAAGGGCGGCTTGGTAGCGGCTACTATATTGACCGCCCTGTTGGCCGGGTGCAGCGATTCGACCTTTCTGACCATGCCTCTGAGTTCTAATACGCCGCCAGGAAGTTACACAATCATCATCCAGGCGGCCTCCGGGCATTTGGCGCATTCAGCTCAGATGAAACTCATTGTTCACTAGGGAGATTCTGTTGCGGTAGGAATGCTGCACGCGCTTGACGACTCGTTACTTTAGGGAGCGTTCGATCGGATTGGAAAGGTGAAGAGATATTTACGAACTGGTGACATTCCTAGTATCAGGATGTAACCTAAGGCCCTCCCCGCCGATAAAGTGATTCGGTTAGCTATTTCCATGCATTCTTTCATGACCTCCTGTGATTCAACTCGCCAGTGGTGGGACCGCGACGTGGACGGCAAGGGCAGGCAAATCCGTTCCGACGTGCGTACAGCCGCTCATGAGATCTGGGACTGGGCGTGCAACACAACACAATCCCGTCTTGGGGACAATACTGCTGCAGCAGAATTGATGGAGTTGGCTATTGCCCAGGCATCTGCGTATCTGGACAAGAACGGTATACCGTTAAACTCACATTCGAGCACCCATCTTGCGAGTCTGATGCGCCGTTGTTTTGGGAGGGTCCTTCACCGGCACGCGCAGAGGCTTAAGCGCCTGGAGCTAGTTGGAAGTAACTTGGAGTTGTCTAATCTCGCAGCTGATCGAACGTGGAGCAGTCAGATCGACGCTCGCGTAGATTTTGAGAGGATGATTCTCCTTCTTACCGAGAAGTGTCGCACGATACTCACGCTACGAGATGCGGGATACGAGTGGCAAGAAATCGCGAACCTGTTAGGAACAACTGTGAGTGCTGTTAAGAAACAATTCTTTCGAGAGATAAGAGAACTGCAGCTAAGGTTTCGCACCCCAGGCAAACCGTCGAAAACGGCCTAATCGATCAACCGGCCCTTGCACTTATCTGTAAGTGCTCGATCCCCGCGACCGTGACAATAGCTCTCACCATCCTTAGTTAGACCGATTTCAACTCCCGCGCGGACCAACGCACAACTCGTAACCTTGCTGAATTACCAAAGCCTCTGGTCGCATCGGGACGTTTTACTCTTTCGCGGTCATTTACTAGTGAGGGGGAAAACGGGAAGTGGGTCGGCATCGCACAACCCACCTGGATCGTCCCCAAGAGTCAATCGAAAATACTGAGCAAGCCGGGCAAGAAACGACTGGAGACTTCATGAAAGGCGAACGGCCAATTTCAGGGATTTTGATATTCGCAGTCACCGCGGTGTGCGCAACTTCGGCTGGGGTGTGTCTGGATGCCTTTCTCAGCCAGCAGGGACTGTCCGAATCCTCCATCCTGTGGGCCTCCAATGCGCTGATTGGAATCGCTGCCGGATCTCTGGTCCTCGAACGCAATTTACGGCTAAAGGCGAAGCGTCAGATTCTCGAAGAGAGAATCGCGACTCTCTCTGAAATGCACCAGCATATCAAGAGCGTAATCACATCCATGGCGATTTACAGCACCCAAATTGGAGGCGCGGATTCTAAGGTGCTTTCGGAGCTTCTTCGTAGGGTAGAAGCGAACCTGGTGGACCTGTTCACGCGATTGCTATTTGATCCCGCCGTGCCGCGAAATCTTCTTGAGGCGGTCAGAACGTCAAGGATTATCCGCTCGGTCAGCAATCGATCCGAAAAATACGCTTCAGGAGCAAGTCTATGAGACTGAGGCACTGTTTGCTTTTGTTTATTGCCTTTGGATTCGGGTCACTTCTGGCGAACGCCGATGTCACCTCGTCCAGCAACCCCGCCCTGGTAGGCCAGGGAGTTGTTTTCACCGTTCAACTGATTCCGCCAGCCGATGTGACGGCCACGCCGACCGGATCCATCGCATTCGTGGACGGCAGCGTGACGCTTGGCGTCGAGTCGTTGCAGAGCGGCGTTGCGATGTTCACAACGGAGTTCTCGACCCCGGGCGACCATTCCATTGTTGCCGAGTATTCCGGCGATCAGAATTTCCAGCCGGCTAATAGTTCGCCATTTGTCGAACACGTGACCTCCGATGATGTGTTCACGATCGCGGTATCGCCCTCACTGCTGAGTCAACATCCTGGCCGCAGTTCCATCGTAAAGGTCACTCTGTTCGGGAATGGGAATACCGCGTCGCCGGCGCACTTATCGTGTGAGAATTTGCCTCCTGGCACGACATGTTCGTTCCAGACAAGCACGGTCAAACCGAGTGTGGCCGGCTCAAGCACCGTTGTGACAATCAGCTCAACGGCGACCAGCGTTACGGCAGATTCCACGCCGGCGCGTGGTTCGTTCAATGCAGCGCTCCTCTTACCTGTTTTGTTTGGAAGTGTATTCGCGGGTTCTTTGGTTCATTGGAAAAAGAAGTCCCTGGTATTGGCGGGACTGTGCTTGATAGGGACGATGACGACCTGCCTGGCGGGCTGCGGAGGAGATCTCAGAGTCATACACAGCGGCACCCCTCCAGGTACTTATGCCATTCGAGTCGTGGGAAACGATGGGACTCTGGTTCAAACGGCAACTATCAAACTGAATCTTCAGAATTAACAAGGATTCCAGACATGGACAAGCAAATGCCCAGCCAAACACCAAGCAATGAGATGAGAGATTGCCATCATTCGTCCTACGAAAACGAGGGCCAGAGTCTGTGGCTTTACATGGATCGAGGGGAGGGTGAAGAGCCATCCATCCCTGTGGCAATTGCGTTAATCGTGGCGACCATGTTGCTTGGAATCTTGCTCGCGACCCATTGGCCTTTCAAAACATTCTAGATTTGTCGCATACGTCTCTGTGAATTCGGTGTCGTGGTGTGTCCGAAATCTTAATCGCAGGAGAATAGAAAATGCAGAAGCAGATTGGTGATCACGCTCTTACGCTTCACGTCGGTAATGACGCAGGTTCCGCTCCTCTCCGCATCATCGTGGATCCTCCCGCAATAGAGCAAAGAGACGGAGGCCCCGTTCTCACTATCACGCTCTCGGTCGTTTGGGGAAGCAACCACGCAAGGCGGGACGGCACGAGGAGGTTACGGCTACATGGACATCTGGCGAACGAATTGCCACGCCCGACACTCTCACTTGTGAAGCGTGAGTCACAAACTCTCCGAGTGCCCTCTCGGTTTAGAAACTGGTATCTCTGTGAGAGGGACGGAGCAGAGTGGTCGCTTGAGGTTGGCGATCCGACACTCAACGATTCCTGTCCTATATGCGGTGGGCAATCCGGCGCAATAGCGGTGCTGGGTTTGCCCATCGACACGAGAGAGGAGACGTCCGAAGAATCTGTATCCAGGTTCAAACTCTGCCGGCCTCTTACCTTGGGTGCCCTTTCCCATAACTAATGCAGCTTTGAACCGCTAACCGCGAATCAACCCAAGCTCTGCTTGCGTGTTGGTCGGTGTCTGGAGGTGTGTGCAATGTGAATCTCTCGATCGAGATTGTGCTGTTATTTCGAATCAACGCGGATCTTTTGTTAAGTCGTGAGCCCCTCCCCCGTTTCGAGAATTCATTCTTTTTCAGTTGTCATGGGGGCATTCACATGTCGGCAGAGAGTCATGGTTGGTGGGATCGGGATGTTGATCATGAGGGACAGGTCATTCGATCGGACGTTCGCGCCGCCGCGCACGAGATTTGGCAACGTGTGCGCGGTCAAGCCGAGTCCGTTCTTGGAGATCCTACGGCGGCGGGTGAATTGATGGAACTAGCAGTCGTGCAAGCCTCTCGATACCTCAATCAGAAAGGATCTCCTCCTGATTCCCCGGCGCCGGTCGGCTTGCTGCTGGTCACATTCTGGAGGCTGCTTGAGCGTCGCCGCGCAAAGCTCAGCCGTTTGGAACCGATTGGCGGCATTGGCGATCTCTCCCAGCGAACGCCTGATAACACCTGGAGCAGTGAAATCGACAGCCGCCTGGATCGCGACAAGATTGTTCGCCTGCTCAGCGAAAGGAGTCGTACCATGTTGGCCCTCCGAAATGCAGGATACGGATGGTCAGAGATTGCCAAACTTCTCAATGGCACTGCAACCAAGATCAAGGGGGACTTTTGGCGTGAGGTCCACCAGCTTCGCAGGAGAATCAATTCAAAGCAGAAACTATAATGATGAAGATGAAATTCTGAACAGGATTTATGGTACGTTGGTCTGCCGGTGATTTGTCCGGAAAACGGTATGTCGAATACTCCGCCTTCTCCTCCGCCCGCATCGCCACCCACGCTTACAACTTCGTCCACGCCTACCACACTGCCCACGTCTACAACGCCGACCACTGCAACGCCAGCGACGCCGCCCGATCCAGATGCGGCCCTTGGGAAAGAAAAGCTCGACCTTGAGATTCGACAGCTGAAACAGGCCACATCTTCGAGCAGGTGGAGACTAGAAATAGTCAAGGCCTGGGCGCCTCCACTTACGACACTCGTTACCCTTGGTGCTTTGATTTGGACTATCAATGCCAGCATTGCCCAGATGAAACAAACCCAAAACGGGCAAGATCAAGACCGTTTCGACAAAGCTATAAGCAGACTCGGAAGCAACTCCATCAGCGAACGGTTGACTGGTGCTGCTGGACTCAGCCTCTTCTTGACCACCGACCATAAGAACCGCCATGCAGCTACATTGAGATTTCTTGGGACTGCGCTTGTCATAGAAAGAGACACCAATGTGCGTCAGGCAATTCTAGATACGTTTTTACACGTGAACCCCACGATAGTAAACCAAGATAGTCGAGAAGATGGATTGCAAACTTTGCTGGATTTAAATCGCTCCGCGATAAAGTCGCTCCGCCAACAGCAGGAAAGCGATGGAAAATCTAAGCCCGCGCTAGCTTCGGATCGTGATCCACAGGGCCAGATTGATGCGCTCCGAGCATCCGCTAAGGCGATCGTAATCTTTGTCAAGAAAGGCACATCGCAACATGATTTTTCCGGCATCGACTGCACGGATTGTGACTTTTCTTCTGATGGACACCCTCTCGATCTGTCCGGATCGAATTTTGACCGTGCAGTTTTGACGGACGCTAATTTTGCTGGTGTGAAACTAACAGGATCGTCCTTCGACGGAGCATATTTGAGCCGGACAAATTTCGAAGGTGCTAATTTGCAGAGAACTCATTTCAGAGGCATTCCTCATGACAGTTATGCTGTCCAAGAATATAAGCGAAGTGGTAACAAACCTGATCCTCCCAATTTCGCTTGCGCTGATGCCTCCGAAGCAGATTTGTCAGGGAGCCTATTTTTTGGGGTGATCGAGTCAGCAGACTCAAGGGAAAGGATCGCAGGCATTCCGGATCTCTTCCAAACGAACCTGACAGGTGCCAATCTTTCGCGTATCGGAGTTTATGCGCTAGCCCTTAAGCTTAAGTCTAAACCTCCTCTTAACGTCGCGAAAATCATTATCTACCAAACCCGAGCATCGACGGCGAAATACGGCGCGATGCAGGTAGTCGAGATACCAGGCTGGACGTTTGAGACAACGTCTTCTTCACTTAAACAAAGCTGGCAATTCTTGCTCAGCCAATTGCAATCCGCCAGAGGAGTCGAACTTGCCACGCTCCCCGACGCACTATCTTCATACAAAAGCGCTCCACCGCCGTTAACTGGCGATACCGCATTGCATCGCTGCGAAAAGTATCAATCCTCTCATGGACAGTGAAACGTGATGCTGCCTCCTGACGGAATGGTTATCTTTTCCTGGCAGCGCACAGAATCCTTCTTACTGCTGACGATGATCTGATGATCGCCAGCGCTCTCCACAGTTATTTTCTCCGTATTCCCGCGCTTGGTGTTGTCCAGGGTGATAGCAGCGCCCGTTGGCTTGGAAATCACATGCAGCTCGCCTTTGGGATCTTTCAGTATCGGTGTGATCTTCGTGAAGAACTTGTCTACCGGATATGCGGCCACATCGGAAGATTCCACGCCAGCATATGCCATCCTATTCGTATTGCCAGGTTCTCGTTGGCTCGCTCCGACCTTTTCTTCCATCTGCATCGGAGTTGGGTGGGTTTGAGAGTTGGCTCCTACCTTCATGTCACGCAGGTCACTCAGGTAGTAAATGACAAGTGTTTGTTTCAGCGTGCGATCACTGTCCTTCCATCTGCGGTCGCCACCAAGATCGGCGAGCAGCCCATCGTACCGTCTGAACGAAGAGACGATGACGTCCTGAGCCATCGGAGAGATGGAAATGTTTTCACTCTTCTCCCAACCATCGATCGCCATCGTATACGAATCACGAAAAGTCGGGGCCGGCGAAATGCTAGTCAACTGGCTGGTCCCTCCGACCACGAAGAGCACTACGACAACGATCACTCTTTTCATGCTTTTTCTTCCTGTTTTGTCAGATGGTTCCGTAACAATCCACTCTTAAGCGGATACGACCTTGCTGGTTACCAACATACGCCGATTCTCCAAATACATAAATGGAATGGGATTCCCACAATTCTCAGTTGTCCTAGACGTCTTCACTCACTGGTAAGACTTCATAATGTCGTTGTGCGGCTCTAGTTTAGCGCATTCGGCACCGGCGCTCCTAGACCTTCCCAAGAACTCAAGAACCCGCACGAGCACCGACTTTGAATCCCCAGCCCATAATTAAGGCAAAGGTGAGGAAAGTTAAGTTCGCAAAAAAGGAAATGGCGTCACTTTTTCGTTCTATTTGAAAGGGAGCATGGCCCCAATAGAACGTTGTGCGAATCGAGCCAAGGTTTGTTACAAAATCCGAACAATAGCCATCTCGTGCCATTGTGTACATCTGCGCACGGGTATAAGAAACCACGGTCAGCGAAGACAATCTGCGAAGGTAAGTAATTGTTGCCCGATGCAAGCGAGAAGAAGCACTCGAAAAAGTGATGTACAAGGAGAAACTCAGAATGGCCACAAAGACTGGAACCTTGAGCATCGTAAATAACGACTCTCGGCTTGACGATGGAACACTGTTGGCTCGTTGCTCAGAAGCGAGCCCTCTAAGCGCCGCGACCGCCTTTCTCAGAGGACTTGGATTCCAAAGTGGCGACCGAATTCGAGTTACTGGAGACGACGGCACGATAGGGAATGTCGCTGTTTTCTGTATGACTGCGGCCGAGCCGGCTACACAGCTTGCACGAGCGGTCGTGGGGCCTCCGGTCAAGAAGCCGGCGCCCAGAAAAAGGTCAAGAAAGGCCACCGCCCAGCCCAAGAAAAAAGTGGCAAAGAAATCGTCCGCCAAGAAACCAATGAAGAAATCGGGCAAGAAGGCGAGGAGGCGTTCGTGAATCGCATCTTTTACCGCGTTTCAATCTATGTTGGAATTCTCATCCTCCTGTCGTGGCAGTGCCTATCTCAAGTAACTGAACGGAGCATAGAACAACGCGACAAAGCTCTGAACGGAATCCAGGTCGGAACCCCAAAAGTCTATGACGATTCCGTCTTGCAGCAAATGCTCAGTGCTGCACAAGCGCGCCTAGTCAGTTTGCAAGTGCTGGACCAGAATGGAATTGCTGCCAGACTCGGCAGCATCACCGGCGCAAACCAACAGATTTCCAGTTTTGCGCTGGCAATTCAGGGTCCATCTACTCCGCAATCTGTCCTAACAGCCAATGGCGCAACTAAGCAAGTAGTTGACACCGGCACAACGACTACCACAACGACCGCTCCGAACACAAATGTAGTCACCACAATACCGCAGATGAACCCGCCGACTGCGACGCCGCCAGCCCCGAGCACCTCGCTGCCTTCTTCTTTTTCAGTCTCTGCCTCCGACATTTTGAATGAACAGTTACAGCTTACCTTCGAAATTGCCAATCTTCGTCTCCTCCTCGAGGGCGCGCTCAGCGATCGAATACTAAGAAATGCCACAACACACCAAACATTCACCAAAGCTCGAACAACCGTTGGATTCCCCATCACTATCGCTCCCGATCGACGCTTTAAAGACGCTGTTGCTGTTGTGGAGGTGGAAGTAGAAGGAGATGCTGCCCAAGATCTGAGCGGGAACGCAGAGGCCCCCGTTATTACGGCACTGCTTCCCCGCGAAAAAACTTACAACGTGGCAGCGATTAAGGACAAAAGTGTTTCGATAGGCGCCGGTGTGGCTACCCAAATTGCCGGCATCTCAGGGTCGTACTTGTTTGGACGCAAGACATACTACGTAGTGCAGGATCAGGACACTGTGGCGCTTACTTTCAAGCCTGCAAACGTCAATGTGAGACGAATTGGTTTCCAATGGCAGTTCCGGCCAGTCTTAGGAGAAAGCTACGTCAAGGCGGGTTTGAAGCAGACATTCGTCCAGCTTTCCTTTCCGTCGCCAGTATCTGCCCCGTCTTTTGGAACGATTCACGTAAGGTCCTACTGGCGAAAGTACGACCGTAACACCGGGATTCTGAAAGAAGTTGTGAAAGGCTCACTTAGAGAAATCGCTGCGGACACGCAGATCCCGACGTTCGACATGAAGCAGGACACGGCAGCGTTCAGCGGGGCGAACCTCGAGGATCTTGGCAATGGACAGATGCTGGTCACAGTCGTCGGCAACTTTCTAGGAGGCACCTACGTACGGGTCGGATCAACGCTGCTACAAGCCGGGTCGCCAGGATTTACATCCGAGTATGGTCTGATTCGATTTATTGCGCCTATTGGAGACTTGGCCACCAAGAAGACCTCCCTGGTAACGCGTGACGGTACCGAAGCGCCAATCGTCATTAAGGAGCCGCTGGGGAATCCTCATAGGGTAGCAATCCGGAAGGCTGCCACAGTGGTCAAGGCAATTGACGAGGCTAATAGCCTTCTGACCTTGGAGCTCGATCCAGTCCAAACGAAACCAACCTCTCCGTTGACCTTGTTGATCGGAGGAAAAGTCTTCGGATACACGGACGCACCAATTGACGTTCACAATGAGCAAAACAAAACGGTCTTGTCCGTGGTGCTGCCGACCTCGTTCCTGCTTTCTAATCCCGATGTAATGGTCAAGCCCCTTATGGCGGATGACCGGTTCTGCGGCAGCCTTCAACGAACTGATTTCTGCGATAAGGTGACCCTGTTTGACCCCGATGCTGAACTGGAGCGGCTGGCCCTTTTGGAACAAGGTTCGAGCCGAATCAAGTACTTGCTCTTTGGCCGCAATCTCGACGACGTGTCAGTCGTTCAGCCGACAGCAACGCCCGAGACATCTGGAGCCAGCCCAATGTCGGGAGCCGGTAAGAGTACGGCATCGACGGCGACTAAAAACCCTCCACCGAGAATCGAGATCAGCGATATCGGTTCTGCCAGTGACAGGAAGACCGTTCGTCTCCTCTCTGTGGATGCAGCTCTTGCAAAAACCTTGAAGCAAATTGTGCTGCAACGAAAAGGCGAGAGGCCCTTCTTGGTTGCAGTGCCAGCTTTACCTTCGGCCGACCAAGCAAAATCGGAACCGAAGTTTCAGGAAAGGGTGACCGTTGGGGCGGACGAGGCCGTCATTGTCGGGGACGACCTAGCAAAGGTGACGCACGTTCTATTCCAAAAGAAGGAACTGGCTAAGGCGATAGAAGGAAAATCCTTAAGGATTAAAGGGCTCAATGCGGCAGGTGCTACGGCAACGCCGACAACGCAAAATATCGATTTGGTGACAGACACGGGCAAGGCAACGGTTAAGTTGGAAGTCGTGAACAGCAAAGTTGAGAGTGTCCCAAAATAACGATCTACTTGGAAAAAACTATGAGTTGTGAAAGCTCGCATAAAAGGCGAAACGGCGAGAGATTTGTGGAATGTCGATTACCACTCACTGTCATTTTTATGCTCGGCATCCTGTGTAGTCCAAATGCCATCGCCCAGTCCCAAGGTTCTCCTTTGCCTCCGTGCGATCCGCCTGTTAATGCGGGCGCAACCATCTCGTTCATGAACCCTCCAGCGACCCTCACCTTGAAGCCCAATCTGCAACAAGACAAGACGATTGCAAATGGCCATATCTACGTTCGAAACGAAGGACCGGTACCGTTGACGCGTTGGTGCGTGAAAGCTCAACATGTACGACTACACCGATGCACCACAGGAGACTCCGGTGGGATTGGCTGGAAGTCAACTCTCCACAAATGGGACGTGCCAAGACATGAGTATCCCGCCCGGCGGAATTGAGGATGTGACTTTAGACATCCAAGTCAATAAGAATCAGCTCCCGTATTCGGGCGTGGTCTTCATAGGGGCAACCGGACAGGGCAGTCAGGAAAAAAAGCAGGAAAAAAAGGAAGACAAGACGCCGCCTGCTGCCGGACGAGCTGCTCAATCAGGTTCGGCAGTCGCAAAGGCCGAGATGGTTTCCTGCATGGTCAGCCCAAAACAGCTGTCCCAAACCGTCGCTGTGACGTTGGCTGGCTCTGCCTCCCGCGCTTGGTGTGCGGTTCTCGCAAGCGGCGTTCTTGCATGCGTTTTCCTGGTAACCTTTTTAGCCTATTTCTCCAAAGAGCTGTCTCTGCCAATGGGGACCTCGCAGTGGAGCTTTAGTTCAAGCGCCGCTACCAACCTCACCGTAGTTGGAAGTCTTCTGGGAACTGCACTTGTTTCGAGCGCATTGCCGGATTCTCCACACTACATGACAAAACAGACGTATGTAGTCCTAAGCATTTTGTTTGCTGTGCTGGCGGGTTTGGCGCCGGTACTCTATAACTTCTTCTGTAAACCATACCGGCAGAATCCGACAAACCCGGACCTACTCGATTTTCAGGGTTGGGTTTGGCTCTTTTTGACTGCCGATGCATTGACCATTTGGGCAGTTTCAGGACAACTCTCCACACTAAGCCTCCTATTCAATGAATTCGCTGCGCGCCAGCATATCCCTGAAGCCGATGTATGGGTCGTGTGGGGTAGCGGTGGTGCCATAGTGTTGTCTCTGTTCTTTTATTGCGGCCGCACGACAAACTTCTACGTATCACAGCATCCTGCGCGCACGTTTGTGGAGGGACAAGAGCAACTGCCCCCTCGCTGGACTGCACTGTAGAGGAGGAAAAGCGCGATCCTTTTCCCTGGCGGTTGCGGCCGGCTGACACTACCCTCAATCGCTCGCCACGATTTAAAGAAGTTTTGGCGTGAAATAGGACTGAATTCGAGAAAAGCTCAAGAAGTCGACAAGGTCTCCCGTTAGAAGACCCCTGGGATCTATAAGGGGGAGATGGTCAAAACCCACGTTTTGGGAAGTACCGACGTGCAATCACGTATGCGTTCCAAAAATGGAGAATCCCGACACGTCCATGTAGGATATGTCACGCTTGCCTTGTATTCCAATACGCGACATCATAACGAATTCTTGCTAGATTTCTTTGCCTTTGCCCAACGCGCTTTCATGCCTTCTGAGATTCTCTTCTTTGCGGCTGCTGAGAGCCTGCGTCTTCCGTGTTTTGGTTTCAATTTCCCGAAAGGGAAGGATGTGGCTGGTCCTCTGGTCGTTCTAGGTTTGGTCCCAGGACGCCGGCCACGTCGTCCGTTCCCCACCGCACGTCCTTCGAGGGCCGCTATAGCTTGAGAGAATCGGTCACGTTCCTGCTTCAATGTCGCCACAATTTCGTCAATGTTCATAAGCGGATTGTAATCCTTGACCCTGTGTGGGGCAACGACATCGGTAGATATCCGAATGATGATATGGCCTCCCTGAAGCAAATCGACCTTACTCCCTGAAGTTATTTAGGTTGCCTTGGCAAGAATCGGCGTGAACGTCGGTATATAGAAACAGGGTGGAGTGGCTCGAGGGAATCCCCCACTTCACCTGAGTCCATTTCGTGGCAAAAGCAGGATTAGAGACATAAATTCGCCTAAGAAATTTACTACTGTGACCCGAAATCTGATCGTTCCTCGAATCAAATCGTCTTTGGTGCACCCGGTGACAAAGAATTGACTGCTGGAGCTATCTCGGGAACACCATAGATCTCGGTAGTTGCTCACGCGAGCTTTGGACATTGCTGATGGACGAGATCGCCCAAATGCGCGCAATTTGTGACCCCTCCTCTAAGGTCGAAAATGATTCTTAGAATGCTCTCTGCTTTTGTTCCGCGGTCTGAGTTGGACATGTACTTGGAGCATCTGCTGATCAAAATAATTCCTGCTTATGAAGCTGCGGCCGGGCTGATATCGGTGGCTCTGGTACGGCGTCAATTTGTCGAGTATGTCGAAGTAGCGACGATCTCAACATGGCAATCGGAGGAGGCCATGACCCGATTTTTGGGCCAAGAGGCACCGATCGATCCTTCGCAACCTGTCCGCTCCTTGATTGAATGGGACGCTCACATCTATGAAATCGTATTGGCGCGGTACCGAATCCAGTCAGACGAACGGCACAATCCCTGTCCTGAGTGCAAGGATGGGGCCGATTGAATTCATTGCGGTTGAAGACTAACTGTCAGCTGGCATTGGTATTGGCCGCGAGCGCGACCGTGGCAAGGAGAGTCCGATTTGAGAGTTAACATCCATTGTGCAGGCACGGTGATTTGCCTCTTTGCCGTGTTCTGCTTTGCATCAGTTTGCAACTCACAGGAACACCCCGCAGAAACACCATCGACAAGGTGCGCAAAGCAGCCTTCGCACGGATCGGCCGCATGCAGCCCCAAGACTATTGAACCAAAGAGGGAAGTCGTGGTGGTGACCGGGACGCTCATGCCTCTTCCGCTGGGTGAGGTTGACCGCTCGGTTTCGGCTATTCAACTCCAGGAAGCACCTCTGTTGTACGACCATTGGATCGACTACTTGCAATCAGATCCGTCCGTCGATTACCGGCGGCGCGCCCCGAACGATGTCCAGGGCGATGTCTCCATTCGTGGAACGTCGTTCGGCCAGACTTTGATCATGGTGAATGGCCTACGAATGGACGATGCGCAGAGTTCGCATCATGATATGGACCTCCCGTTACCCACGGAGTCGCTCTCGCGAATAGAAATCCTGAGGGGGCCAGGCTCCACATTTTATGGATCAGATGCTATGGGTGGCGCTCTTAACTTCATTACGGCTTCGCCCATGAGGTCCGAACTCCGGCTGCGTGCCGGAATCGGAAACTTCGGGATCAACCAGCAGAGTGCTTCGGCTTCCTTTTCGACGAAGCGCTGGGGCGAGCAACTGAGCGTCGCTCGAGATTTTTCGACTGGATTCGCCAGGGATCGAGATTACCGCAGTTTGACCCTCTTTTCTGAGAGTGAAGCGACAACGATGTTGGGCCACACTTCCGTGATGCTCGCCTATGGCGACAAACCATATGGCGCCGACCAGTTCTATGGCAACTTCAATTCCTGGGAGCGAACCAAGACGTGGTTTGCAGGTCTGAAACAGGACTTGGGCAGTCGGACGGAATTGGATCTTGGGTATCGACGGCATAGCGACGAATTCATTCTTCTCAGGGACCGGCCACAAGTCTACGAAAACAACCATGTCACCGAGAGTTGGCAGGTGGCGTTGCGACGGCAGGAGCCGATCGGAAAGAAGGCCACGCTTTTCTATGGTGGCGAGGGAGATCATGACGCGATCGACAGTAATAACTTGGGGCAGCACGCTCGCAGCCGCGGCGCCGGATACGTGGACTTGGATATGCGAGCGCTGGGACGCTTTTCTTTGTCAGTAGGAGCCAGGGAAGAGTTATTCGATTCCGGCCGGTCGCAATTCAGTCCCACGGTAGCGGGCGGCATTTGGTTAAAAGCGGGATTGAAATTGCGAGCGAGCGCCAGTAGTGCATTTCGCCTACCCACCTATACCGACCTCTTCTACCGTGACCCGGCAAATGTGGGCAATCCGAACCTTAAGCCAGAGTCGGCGTGGAACTATGAAGGAGGACTGCAATGGAATCATGGCGACTGGTTCAAGGCCGACATTACGGTTTTTCAGCTGCGCGAGCAGAATGTAATTGATTACGTGCAGTACTTGCCCGGCGGTCTTTATCACGCTGCAAATATTCAACGGCTGGACTTCACGGGGCTTGAAACCTCAGTTGACATGCGGATTGCGAACGCACACCGTCTGACAATGGGGTACACGGGATTGCACGGGGCGCAACAGGCACTGAATGGACTGACATCCCGTTACGTATTCAATTACCCAATCAACAATGGGGTCGTCGGATGGGAGGGTGCTCTACCGAGGAAAATTCTGGCGAGAACACGCGTGGGCGTGACCGAACGCTTTGGTCGTAATCCATATGCTGTGTGGGACGTCGATTTCGGTCGCCAGTTCAGAAGGTTGGGAACGAGCCTATCATTCTCAAATCTTACCGACACGCGCTATCAAGAGATCAAAGGTGTCGCCCTCCCAGGTCGTGCTGTTGTATTTGCAGTTGAGTACGAGACTGCGAGGAAGGTTCGTTAACATTTCCGTTTTGGCTTGAGATCGTACAAGTACGTCGGTGAAGTCGGATATTTTCCTTAAGCACTTCCTGCACTGCGCCAACGATCGGTCCACACAGAGGATTGTTGTCAATAGCCAGTCCGGAATTAGGCTGTAAATCCAACAATGGAAAAATCGGACACCTTCAAACTGCTAGTGATTGATGATGACCCGGCCAACCTGACTCTCATTTCTGCCGCCCTCGGACGGGATGGAATGGAGATATTAACGGCGGAAGATCCAGCCCTAGTTTTCGAAACGTTTCTGCGGGTTCGGCCCAGAATTGTATTACTCGACTTGCTCATGCCATCGATTCAAGGCATGGAATTGTTAGAACGCATCATTGGTGTCGACCCGGGAGCCAACGTTATCCTCATTTCGGGACACTATACTGCTGAGTCGGCGCTTGAGGCGATTCAGAAGGGCGCTTGTGATTATCTGACAAAGCCGCTTGATATTGAAAGGCTTCGCGATCGAATTGCGGGTCTAAGGGCCGAAGCAGATACCCGCCGCAAGACGCTGGATTTCGATCAAGAGCTGGTCGAAGCTTGTCGGTTTGAAGGAATCGTGAGCCGTAGCCCCTTGATGCTGGAGGTGTTCGCGAGAATTCGCCGCGTGGCGCCACACTTCAAGACTGCGCTGGTGACTGGTGCCACAGGTACCGGCAAGGAACTGGTTGCGCGGGCGCTGCACCGACTAAGCGCTGCTTCGCTGGACCGATTTGTAGTCTGTAACTGTTCTGCTCTCGTAGAGAGCCTGGTCGAGAGCGAACTGTTTGGTTATGTGAAGGGTGCTTTCACGGGGGCAAACCAAGACCGGCCTGGTCTTTTTGAAAGTGCGGACGGCGGGACCCTCTTCCTTGATGAGATTGGCGAGCTCTCTCCCGGAACTCAGGCAAAATTGCTGCGAGTCTTGCAAGATCATCGAGTCAGGAGAGTTGGGTCGTCAACGTCGTCTGGCGTGGATGTGCGGGTAATCGCGGCTACAAATCGCGATCTGAGAGCGATGGTCGCCGAAGGCACGTTTCGCGAAGATCTTTACTATCGTCTTGCAGTGGTCGAGATCGCTCTACCCCGGCTGGAAAGTCGACGTGAGGATCTGCTGCTCCTGCAGAGGTATTTTGTAAAGAAATTTGCGGCCGAGTATCAAAAGCCGATTGCAGGCCTGACCCGGCGGGCACAGGGTCGAATGGCAACGTATTCATGGCCAGGAAATATTCGTGAGCTCGAGAATGTGATCGGCAATGCCTGCATGATGGCGGAGGGCAGGTTCATTGATATTAATGATCTATCGGAAAGACTGTGGGAAGCGCAAAAGGACGTCTTCAGCACGGATGAACCGCTCTTTTCACTTGAGGAAGCCCGGCGGCGACATGTTATGCGCGTGCTGGAGCGTGTCGGCGGTAACAAATTGAGAGCTGCGAGAATCCTGGGCGTCGGTCGCACTACAATCTACAAATTACTAAAGCCGTAAGACGAAGTAGCTCCTGAAAATTTCGTTCAGGCAACTATTAGCCACAGCAGAAACCCAAACCGGCAAGAGGGCGGCACAAATGGCCCGCGCACTACTCCTCGCGGAATCTTTTCCTGGCCACGTCACTCGCACACCCGCAGGAAAGCCTCCGATTTCTTTGCAACTGTAACCCACATCGTGCATTCCCAAGGTCGCGCGGCTCCTCTTACTGAGGAGCCGAATCACGCTCTCGAGATCAGGGAATCCAACACTCGCGCCAGATTCCTCAAACGCCAATAGCGGTTCCTCGCCCTCCCGGTCTTTGTAGAAAAAACCGCGGTCCAACAAGAATATTCATAATCCCTTCAATAACTTAGCACGCTACCCCAATCTGTAGCGTTGACACCATCGCGTTTCCCGGTCTAGCGTTAATGGGCGAACAAAAAACGAATATACCCTACTCCTTTGTTTATGTCTTCCCCGGACCTAATTCGCGCCCAAGTAGAAGCACGACTCGCTGATCGGGTACCGTCCCCATTTGCGCCACGCTCACCAGTTGAGATGCGGACTATGCCGACCGGTGTGGGCATTGTCGACGACGCGATTGGCGGGATTCCTTGTGGCGGAATCACTGAAATCGTCGGGTCGCCGTTCTGTTCTTCTGGCCGCAAGAGCTTGCAAGCGCAACTGCTGGCCGGCGCCTCACAGGAGCAGTTTTGTGCTTTGGTCGACGCGACCGATTCATTTGATCCGCGCTCTGCCCAGACAGCCGGAGTCAATCTAAAGCGAATGTTGTGGATTCGCTGCAGCGGACGCAGCGTTAAGACCCTGGAGCAGGCATTCAAAGCCTCAGACCTACTGCTGCAGGGAAGCGGGGGGTTTGGACTCATCATGGTCGATCTCGCGGGAATAGCGGAGCGATTTGTCCGCAAGATACCTTTGACCACTTGGTTCCGGTTCCGCAGTGTGGCGGAAAAACTCGCCGCGCCACTCGTTTTCATAACTCCCTGTCCAGTTTTGGGAACCTGTTCAAGTCTCACCCTGACTTTGTCCGCGGGGCTGGTCCGCTGGTCGCTGCCGGCGCCAGCGTCTCCTTCCCATGCCCGCCTACCGGCAGGTCTGGATTTTCAGGTCGAGATTGCATCGCGGCGCTCGTTCAAGAAACCCTCCCAACCAGTTCGCAGCTTCAAGGCGCAGAGGCGATGGGCTTAAGTCATGCTCTTTGCCTGCGTCTTCGTGCCGTGCTTTGCTGTCCAGGCATCTCTCCGTTGCGAGCCCGAGGAGAGGCGTGTTGCATGGAGCAATCGGCCAGTTGCGGTTCTCGATGGCCCTGATTCTTTGCTGCGTGTTTTTGCTTCCAACGAACGCGCGCAGCTTGCTGGGATCGAGCCGGGGATAACCAAGGCCCAAGCGGCCCAATGCCCTGACATCATTCTCCGGAAACGAATACCACGGCAAGAGAAGGCCGCACAAGATGCACTGATTGATTGCGCTGCCGAGTTTTCTCCCAAAGTTGAGTCTACTTCGCAGGGCGTGTTGAGTCTGGATATTGAGGGCTCGGAGCGAATCTTCGGTCCACCGCAGAAGCTCATTCGCACGCTGGCCCATCATGCGGCTCGCATGGGCTTGGAGGTGAACGTCGCAGCGGCGACCAATCGCGATACAGCGATGCTTGCTGCCAAAGGTTTTACCGGAACAACCGTGATCCAGAAAGGGAACGAGGCTAACTCCCTGGCGCAATTGCCGATTGATGTCCTGCCGTTAAGCCAAACCCAGGCCGAAATTCTCGATGCATGGGGCATCCGCAAATGCCGGGACCTAGTGCTGCTGCCACCAGTACCGCTAGTCGAACGGCTCGGGCAAGCTGGCCTCCATTTGCAACAGCTCGCCCGTGGAGAAGTAACCGGTTTGCTCGTTCCTACGGATGCGCCGTTGAGATTTGAAGAGAGCTTGGAATTGGAATACCCGGTTGAGGACCTGGAATTGCTCGCCTTCGTAATCAGTCGCCTGCTGGAGCAGATCGGAGCGCGCTTGATGTCACGCTCACTTGCAACGGATGAGCTGACTTTGCGGCTTCAACTGGACGTACATCAAGACCGGGATACCAGGGAAGAGCAGAGAGAAGATGTTCCCGATTTTTGGGTTCGCACTCTCAGCCTTCCAGTGTCGATGCAAAACACCCGAGTGCTGTTGAAGCTCTTGCAGCTTGACCTGGAACACCATCGTCCGGGCGCAGCGGTAAAGAGCGTATCGATCGAGGCGCGGCCAGCTAGGCGCCGCCACACGCAAGCTGCGTTGTTTGCTCCAGCCGCTCCGGAACCGGAGAGCCTGGAAATAACACTGGCTCGTATACGTGGCGTGGTTGGCGAAGTAGACGAGCAAGGCCGCGGGAAGGTCGGCGCAGCAGAAGTGCTTCACTCTCATAAGCCGGACGACTTCCGAATGATTGCTTTTACATCGGAAGACAACGAGCGGGTGAAGCAGAGAGAAGACTCTGGTAGCCCATCGATGACCATGAGTATGTTTCGGCCACCGCTGCCGGCAACCATCCGTTGCCAGACCGGTAGGCCCATCCATATTTCTTTTGCGGAAGTGTCCTCAGAGATCGTCTGTGCGGCAGGTCCATGGAGGATGTCGGGCAATTGGTGGAAAAGTGAGGAATGGCGACATGAAGAATGGGACATCGCGTTGCAATTCGTTACTGGCGTCGGCCTGTATCGAATTTTTCGCGACCTCCGGCAGGACGCCTGGTTTGTGGAGGGCTTGTACGACTGATGCAATTTGTCGAATTGCACGCGCGCAGCGCGTTTAGCTTCTTGGAGGGAGCATCCGTTCCGGAAGCATTGGTCTACGCCTGTGCCAAGCAGCAACTCCCAGCGATGGCGCTGCTTGACCGCAACGGCCTTTACGGCTCCCCGCGATTCCATCTGGGCGCGAAGTCGAACGGCCTCAAGTCTCATGTAGGCGCCGAATTATCCGTCGGGGACAGCCTGGCGTCAGGATCATCGTATTACCCGTTGCTGGTTGGAAACCGCGTCGGATATCAGAACCTGTGCCGCCTGATCACGAAAACCAAACTGCGGACGAGTAAGAACAAACCCAGCATGGCTACACTGGCAGAGTTAGAAGAGCATGCCGAAGGCCTAGTCTGTCTGACCGGAGACGAAGACGGACCCCTTGCCCAGGCGTTGAAGTCCGGGGGCAAACGTGAAGGCCGGCGTTTGCTGGACCGGCTTAAATCTATCATCGGCAGAAACAACGTCTATGTTGAACTGCAACGGCATTTCCGGCCGGAGCAGGAACACCGAAACCATGCCGCAATTGATCTTGCCCGAGAACTTGGTCTGCCGCTTCTTGCGAGCAACGGCGTTCTTTATGCAATCCCGAATGACCGCCAAGTGTTGGATGCGCTTACCTGCGTCAAACAGAAATGCACACTCGACGAAGCTGGAGATCGTTTGCAGATCAATTCCCGGCGCCACGTCTCCTCAACCAAGGAAATGCTGAAGATCTTCGCGGACCTTCCCGAAGCCATCGCGAATACTTCCGAGTTGTCGTCGCGCCTGGAATTTACGCTGGAAAAATTGGGGTATGAATTTCCGCACTATCCGGTTCCGGCCGGGGAGACGGAGATCAGTTTTCTCCGTGCTCAAGTCGCGGATGGAGCGCACGAACGATATCGGCCTGTGACAGACCGCGCGCGCCGCCAATTGGAGCGTGAACTCAGGGTCATCGAGAAATTGAAACTCCCCGGCTATTTCCTAATCGTGTGGGACTTGGTTAGGTTCTGCCGCGACAACCACATCCTGGTCCAAGGGAGAGGGAGCGCCGCAAATAGTGCGGTTTGTTACTCGCTTGGCATCACCGCTGTTGATCCGATTGCAATGGATTTGCTCTTCGAGCGTTTTCTTTCTGAAGAGCGAGGTGAATGGCCAGATATTGATCTCGACTTGCCGAGCGGTGATGAGCGCGAGCGGGTGATTCAGTACGTGTACAAACGCTATGGCGAGCGTGGCGCGGCGATGACAGCGAACGTCATCACCTATCGTTCCAGGCTGGCGGCGCGCGAAGTGGGAAAGGTGTTGGGCTTCGAACCCGACTCTCTTTCACGCCTCTCTGCGACGGCGGGTTCCTGGGAGTGGCGAGGTCCGGACGATACTTTTGACGAGTATTTTCGCAAAGCCGGATTTGATGTGCAGCATTCCCGGATCGCCTGCTTTCTGGGTTTGTGTAAGCGGGTGATCGATTTGCCCCGCCATCTCGGACAACACTCGGGCGGTATGGTCATCTGCCAGGGCGCTCTCGACTCGGTTGTTCCTCTTGAGCCGGCATCCATGCCTGGGAGGGTTGTCGTTCAATGGGACAAAGATGACTGTGCCGACTTGGGTATTGTCAAAGTGGACTTGCTGGGGCTGGGAATGATGGCGGCGCTTCGGGAATCGATTGACTTGATCCGCGAACATTATCACGAAGAAGTTGATCTCGCCCACCTGCCAGCCGATCAGCCCGACGTATACGACGCCCTTCGCAAGGCCGACACAGTAGGCATGTTCCAAATCGAATCTCGCGCGCAAATGGCATCATTGCCCAGAAACAGTCCGCAGCGATTTTATGATTTAGTCGTCCAGGTTGCGCTCATCCGTCCTGGCCCGATTGTCGGAGAGATGACTAACCCCTACCTCCGGCGCAGACAGGGCAAGGAACTTGTGACCTATCCGCACCCGTCGCTTGTTCCCGTGCTGGAGAGAACGCTTGGCGTTCCCCTGTTTCAGGAGCAACTGCTGCGGATGGCAATGATCTGTGGCAACTTCACCGGAGGAGAAGGCGAGGAACTAAGGCGCGCCCTTAGCCACAAACGATCGCAGCAGCGAATGCAGGAGATTGAGACGAAACTACGCGCTGGCATGACTCAAAATGGGATCCCGCCAGAAGCGCAGGACAAAATCGTCAAATTTGTGTCGTCGTTTGCTCTTTATGGATTCCCGGAGTCTCATTCGGCCAGTTTCGCTCTCCTAGCCTATGCAAGCGCGTTTTTGAAAGTGCGTTACCTGGCTGCGTTCACCTGTGCGTTGCTGAATTGCCAACCGATGGGCTTCTATAGCCCGGCCACAATCGTCAAAGATGCTCAGCGGCATGGGTTGAAAATTCGGCCAGTCGATGTTTGCCGCTCTGATTGGAATTGCACCCTCGAGCCGGAAGCCGGAGGACTTGTTCTGCGCTTGGGTTTGCGCTATGTGCGCGGACTTCGGCAAAGCGTGGCGGAATCGGTGGTCGCCAGTCGCAACTCTCGACCTTTTGCCTGCATTTCTGATCTGACCGTGCGAGCGCCCCAATTAAATAAACCTGATCTACGGATGTTGGCTGCCATTGGTGCCTTGAACACGATTGCGAACGAGAACGGCGGAAAATCTCATCGCCGTGACGCCTTATGGCAGGTCGAGAAATATGGTTCTCGAGTACCGAGGCTGCTGGAGGGCCTTGCGGAGCAGGACAAGTCTTCGCCACTCCACCCTATGCAAGTCGAGGAGCGCCTTGTGGCGGACTTCCACGGTACTGGCGTGACTACAGGGCCGCATCCGATGGCATACCGGCGCGAACAACTACGGCAAATGGGCATCGTGTCAGCGGGCGAACTCAGGAAGCTTCCGCACAATAAATTCGCCGTGGCGGCCGGCTGCGTTATCACACGTCAGCGCCCTGGGACCGCCAAGGGACTCATCTTTTTGACTCTCGAAGACGAGACTGGCCACTCCAACATTGTTGTGATGCCGGACGTCTACAGTGCCGACCCGATGGTCGTGCTGCACGAACGGTTTGTGCAAGTGCAAGGGCGAGTGCAGAACCAGGACGGCGTTGTTCACCTTCGGGCAGAACGTATCTCGCCTCTCTCTATCAGCGCCGCCGCTACTCAGTCGCACGATTTTCACTAATTCGGGAAGATATTCGCTTTGTCCAACCGACCAATCCGATACGCTGCCCATTTGCGCCGCGAACTAAGCGCCCTGAACGCTTCCTACGTAGCGCTCGAGCAGGTGCCTCATGTGATCAGTTACAGAGAGATGCCAGTGGTGGACAGCAACGATCAAAACAATCTTGTCGTCCATTTCCTCGGTCGCATTTATTCTACCGTTCATGCGGGACCTCGCATGTTCCGCTCCCTCGTGCTCCCCAAGCCCAAAGATACGAAACTGCCAGCGCCCAACCATAACACTGTCCGCACACGCTAAGCGGTAGTAAACTACTCCGCATCATCAAGTTATGGCCAAACAGCGTACTAATTCCACGAAGTCCTCAAACGGAGCGAATCTCGGATTCGAGCAAAAGTTATGGGCCGCCGCAGACAAGCTGCGCGGTCACATGGACGCGTCCGAGTACAAGCACGTAGTCCTTGGGCTGATATTTCTCAAGTACATTTCTGACGCCTTTGAAGAACGGCACGTTGAGTTGCAAAAGGAGAAACACGCCGATCCCGAAGACCGCGACGAGTACGCCGGAGCCAATGTATTCTGGGTGCCCAAGAAGGCCCGCTGGCCGCATCTTCAGGCCAATGCCAAACAGGCTGACATCGGCAAGATCATTGATGAGGCGATGCTGGCCATTGAAAAAGACAATCCACAGCTCAAAGGAGTGCTTTCCAAGGACTACGCCCGTCCCGCGCTGGACAAGCAGCGTCTTGGTGAGTTGATTGATCTGGTTGGAACCATCGGTCTCGGCGACAAGGAGAATCGCTCGAAGGACATTCTGGGCCGCGTCTATGAATACTTCCTCGGCCAGTTTGCCAGCGCAGAAGGCAAGAAAGGCGGCGAGTTTTACACGCCGCGTTGTGTCGTACGGCTCCTGGTAGAGATGATTGAACCGTACAAGGGTCGCGTTTACGATCCATGCTGCGGTTCGTCGGGCATGTTCGTGCAAAGCGAGGAATTCATAGAGAAGCACGGCGGGCGCATCGGCGATCTTTCCATCTATGGTCAAGAATCAAACCCCACGACCTGGAAGCTGGCCAAGATGAATCTCGCGCTGCGAGGGATAGAAGCCAACTTAGGCCCACATCATGCTGATACCTTCCGCAACGATCTGCACAAAGACTTGCGGGCAGACTTTATTCTCGCCAATCCGCCGTTCAACATGAGTGATTGGGGCGGAGAGAACCTGAAGGATGACGTCCGGTGGAAATACGGCGTGCCGCCCGCCAGTAACGCTAACTTCGCGTGGGTGGAGCACATGATCTATCACCTTGCACCCAATGGAATTGCTGGATTCGTGCTGGCAAATGGCTCGATGTCATCCAACCAGTCGGGCGAAGGTGAAATTCGCAAGAACCTGATTGAGGTTGATCTCGTGGACTGTATGATCGCGTTGCCAGGGCAGCTCTTTTACGGGTCTCCGATCCCGGTTTGTCTTTGGTTCATATCGAAGAGCAAGATGAACGGTAAGTTCGCTGATCGACGCGGAAGGACTTTGTTTATTGACGCCCGGAAATTAGGCGTGCTGATAGATCGTGTGCATCGCGAACTTACCAATGAAGAAATCACTTCTATCGCTGGCACATATCACGCATGGCGCGGAGAAAAGGACAGCGGCAAATACAAAGACGTTGCAGGCTTCTGCAAGAGTGCAAGTCTCGACGAAATAAGGCGGCATAACTTTTTACTCACACCCGGACGGTATGCGGGTACGGAAGAAGTCGAGGAAGATGACGAGCCGTTCGGAGACAAAATGAAACGTCTCGCCGAGATCCTAGAACAACAGTTTAGCGAGAACGCAAAACTTGAGAGCCAGATTCGTGAAAATATGCGAGGGATAACTCGTGCGTTCTGATTGGCAGCCCGCTACTCTTGGGGACTTGGTGGACATTAAGCATGGTTTCGCCTTCCCCGGCGAATACTTCAAAGACGAACCGCCAGGGGACATTCTGTTGACGCCGGGCAATTTTGCGATTGGTGGCGGCTTTAAGGCTGACAAGCTCAAGTACTACAACGGTACCGTATCTGATGACTTTGTGTTGAGTGAAAACGACCTGATCGTAACGATGACTGACCTCAGTAAATCCGCCGATACTCTGGGCTACCCAGCGCTTATACCTGCAAGCAAGGGGCATCGCTACTTGCACAACCAACGCCTTGGAAAAGTACAGTTTCGCTCAGAGTCCAAATTGGACAAGAACTTTCTTTATTATCTAATGCGAACGCGAGAGTACCGAAATGAAGTGCTAGCCAGTGCAACCGGCACGACTGTTAAACACACGTCTCCTGAACGGATCAAGGCATTTACATTCTCGCTGCCACCAATACCAGAACAGCGCTCCATTGCGCGCGTCTTAGGAGCGTTGGACGAAAAGATTAAACTCAACCGGGCCATGAACGAGAGGCTAGAGGCCACCGCGCGCGCCTTATTCAAGTCATGGTTTGTGGACTTCGATCCAGTCCGCGCCAAGACGGATGGGCGCAGGACCAGCACTTGCACTGCTTTCATGCATCTTTTTTCAGACCGTCTTCAGGAATCAAGTATCGGTAAGATTCCCGCAGGCTGGCGTATGTCTAGTCTTGGCGTTGAAGCCAGACGTTGTGGCGGACAAATTCAGACGGGCCCATTTGGAAGCCAATTGCACGCGTCCGATTATGTCTCAGGAAGGGGCGTTCCAGTGGTAATGCCGAAGAATATTTTGAACCGCCGAGTGTCGACTAGAGAAATTGCTCGGGTCACTGAGGCCGATGCCGAGCGACTCTCGAGATACCGACTCAAAGCGGGGGATATTGTGTACAGCAGACGAGGTGACGTAGAGCGACATGCTTGGATTAGCAGCAATGAAGCGGGCTGGCTTTGTGGAACGGGATGTCTATTGGTGAGGATGGGATCAAAGTGGACGGCTCCACTGTTTATATCGTTTGCGCTCGATCGTCCAGAGTCGAAAGCGTGGATCGCGCAACGAGCTATTGGCGCGACGATGCCCAATCTCAATACCAGTATTCTCTCGGAATTTCCGGTTGCGGTACCACCGGACGCTATTCTGAGCGCCTTTGCGAGCTTAGCGGATCCAATTGAGCTTCTCGTTTCCGCAAAGAACGCAGAGAATAAGACGCTTGCCAAGTTGAGGGATACGCTCGTACCCAAGTTGATTTCGGGCGTCCTTCGCCTAAGAGAACTCGACGGAATCGCGGAGGCTACCAAGGCGTGAGCGATTGGAAGTCCATGATCAGTGAAGCTGTTAAGGACTTTCAGACGGTTACCGATTTGGCGCGATTTCCTTTGCGCCCGGATGATTTCCAAATCGAATACTTGGAATCTCCGCATAAGGCGCCGTCTTGTCTTCCTTTGGGCAAAATGGCTGTTTATGGGTTTTGGCACAACGGAGAGTGGTTCAAGATCGGGTTGGCTGGTCCTAATTCGAGTGCGCGGTACACGAGCCAGCATTACAACCAAAACAGTGCTCAGAGTACACTCGCCGGCTCCCTCTGTCGCGATCCGCGAATAGCAAATTGCACAGGATTCGACATCAGCACTCCTGGAAATTGGAGTAAGTCTCGGTGCCATCGAGTAAACATTCTGCTCGATAGCAGACACGGTCCGCTGGTTTTGGCTGCGCTCGAAGCTTTTCTCCACCTTCGCTTAAGGCCTCGGTATGAAAAATGAAGTGGGCCAGCAATATAGGCCATGCACATGTTAAGCGTCTCTACGTCGCGTGATCCATGAGTAGGCAGACACAGAAGTTCGAGCTACCCGGCGAGATCGAGCACCACTTGGCGGCATTGTCAAAGGTGTATGGACAGAACGGTGAACGGCGAAAGCAGGAGATCATCGTCAACGCCCAGGTTCGTGTTCATGAAGAATGGACCTACGACAACTGGGACGGTGGAACCTACGGGCACGCGCTGTACTTAAGAATCCCTGAGGATCTTTACGTTAGGGCAATCAAAAAGAAGTCCGAGCTCCAAGATGAAATCAAGAGCGATTTGAACAAGATTCACAATGTCTCGCATGAGTTTATCGCAGAAGTATTCTTGGAAATGGAGAAGGTTAAGGATCGCGATTGGCGGCGTGAATCGGGAGTGTTCCGGCGGGGCGAGAGATTAATTGGTCCAACTGCTGAAAAGCGCATTTGGGGCAACAAAGGTTATCGGTTATTTCTCAGTCACAAGGCTGAAGTGAAAAAGAAGACAGGAGCACTTAAGGAAGCGCTAGAACCATTCGGAATCTCCTCTTTCGTTGCTCATGTCGATATTCATCCCACCAAGGAATGGCAACACGAAATTGAAAATGCTCTGGCTTCGATGGATGCATTCGCAGCTTTGCTCACTGAGACGTTTCACGAAAGCCACTGGACGGATCAGGAGGTAGGGTATGCCCTTGGCCGAGGAGTTCCGTTGATTGCGGTCAAGCTCGGTAAAGATCCTTATGGCTTTATTGGGAAATTCCAAGCGTTGGCGTGCGACTGGAGTGATGCAGCGGTGGAATTGGTCAAGCTTTTGATCAAAGAACCCAGGATGCTAAATGCGTACATCAGTGCGCTGCCGGATTGCACGAATTACGATGACGGGAATCTCATTTCTCAGGTACTGCCGGCGATTGAGGGTCTGACAGAAGAGCAGGCTGACAAGATGGCATCTGCTTTCAACACGAACGGCCAGCTCTCGGGAAGCTACGGCTTTACTGGGAAGTGGCCATCGAAGTTTGGAGATGGGCTTCCCAGTCACCTAACCCGATTAACTGGGAGGCGCTACGTGATGACTCCATCAGGTGAGATAGGAATTCTCAAGCGATGACCACGACAATTGCGGAGTCCACAGTCGAAGAAGCCTCCCTGTCTTGGTTCGAGGACTTGGGGTACGCGGTTGTTCACGGTCCCGACATCGCACCGGGTGAACTCTTCGCCGAGCGCGAGGCCTACGGTGATGTTGTTCTAGTAAAACGCTTGCGCGAAGCGCTTCAGGGTATCAACCCTGACATTCCTACGGAGGCCGTTGACGAGGCCATCCGCCGTGTGCTGCATCCCGAAACTGCCAGCCTAATAGAGAACAACCGACGCTTTCATCAAATGCTGGTGGAAGGTGTCCCCGTGGAATACCGCCGAGACGACGGCTCCATTGCCGGTGATCTGGTAAAGCTGATTGATTTCGCTAACGTGGAAAGAAACGACTGGGCGGCTATCAACCAGTTCACCATCATTGAGAACAAGGCCAACCGCCGTCCCGATATTTTGGTCTTCATCAATGGTTTGCCGCTAGGGGTGATCGAGCTCAAGAACATTGGCGACGAGAACGCCACGGTTCGGGGCGCGTTCAACCAGATCAACACCTACAAGAGCGACATTCCCGCCCTCTTCGCCTACAACGAGCTTGCTGTGATTTCAGACGGCATTCACGCCAAAGCTGGTACGCTGACTGCTGACTGGGAACGCTATATGCCTTGGCGAACGGTGGACGGCAAGGATATAGCCCCCAAAGGCTCATTACAGCTGGATGTGCTCATTAAGGGCATTTTTGAGAAGAACCGATTCCTCGACTTGGTATGCAATTTCATCGTCTTTGAGAATGACGGCGGACAACTTGCCAAGAAGATGGCCGGATATCACCAGTTTCATGCGGTGAATAAAGCCGTGGACAGCACTCTCAGGGCAGCCGCATTACGTGGCGACCGCCGCGCAGGCGTGGTCTGGCACACGCAGGGCAGCGGCAAGAGCCTTTCCATGGTCTTCTATGCTGGCAAACTAATCCGACATCCCGAACTGGAGAACCCGACCATTGTTGTCCTGACCGACCGGATTGATCTGGACGGACAGCTTTTCGGGACGTTTTCTCGCTGCGAGCACGTTTTGCGTCAAACGCCGGAGCAGGCAGACAGCCGAGACGATCTCAAGTCCGCTCTGCAGCGCTCGTCGGGAGGAGTCGTCTTTACGACCATCCAGAAGTTTTTTCCAGAGAACAAGGGCCAGAAATACCCCGTGCTTTCAGACCGGCGCAACATCGTGGTTATTGCCGACGAAGCACATCGCAGCCAGTACGACTTTATTGACGGCTTCGCGAAGCATATGCGCGACGCGCTGCCCAATGCGTCATTCATCGGCTTTACGGGAACTCCCATCGAGAGCGGCGACCGCAGCACTCCTGCGGTCTTTGGCGACTACATCGACGTCTATGACATTCAACGCGCCGTGGAAGATGAGGTCACGGTCCGCATCTACTACGAAGGCCGCCTGGCCAAACTGGAGCTGAAGGCCGCCGAACGACCCAAGATCGATCCAGACTTCGAGGAAGCCACGGAAGGCGAAGAAGTCGAGAAGAAGGAGAAACTCAAGACCAAATGGGCACGCCTTGAAGCGATGGTCGGCACCGACAACCGTATTGAACTTGTGGCCAAGGACCTGATTGACCACGTAGAGAAGCGGTTCGATGCAATGGAAGGCAAGGCCATGATTGTGGCCATGAGCCGCCGCATTTGCGCGGACCTGTACGCAGCCATTGTGAAGCTGCGTCCCTTGTGGCACCACGACGACGATGACAAGGGCCTAATCAAGGTGGTGATGACCGGCTCCGCCGCCGATGATGCCAAGCTACAGCCGCACATCCGCAACAAGCAGCGCCGCGAGGCACTGGCAAAGCGCTTCAAGAACAACTCTGATCCCATGAAGCTCGTGATTGTCCGCGACATGTGGCTCACAGGTTTTGATGTGCCCTGCCTACACACGATGTACGTGGACAAGCCGATGCAGGGCCACGGCTTGATGCAGGCCATTGCGCGTGTGAACCGCGTCTTCAAAGACAAAGAAGGCGGTCTGATCGTGGACTACTTGGGTTTAGCTGACCAGCTCAAGAAAGCCATGGCCAACTACACGCAAGCCGGTGGCAAGGGCCAGCCCACATTTGACCAGGACGCCGCAGTCCGCAAGATGCTGGAGCACTTTGACGTGGTTAAGGGCATCTTGCATGGGTTCGACTATTCCAAACACCTTGCTGGGAAACCGGCTGAGCGAGTGCAACTGGTGAAAAACGCAGCGGACTACATCATTCCCCAAGAAAATGGAAAGTCTCGCTATTTGTCTTCGGTCTCCGCTCTCTCGCGGGCCTTTGCGCTTTCCGTGCCGCACGAAAAAGCGATGGCGCTCCGCGAGGAGATTGGCTTCTTTCAGACCGTGCGGGGAACTCTTATTAAGACGACGCTTACTGACGACGAGCAGAAAAACCCGGAAGTCGTGGATTCTGCCGTGCGCCAGATCGTCTCGCGTTCTGTCGCCTCTGACGAGGTGATTGACATCTTCTCCGTGGCAGGTTTGGGTCGGCCAGACATTTCTATACTGTCCGATGAATTCCTGGAAGAAGTTCGGCGACTGCCCCAAAAGAATCTAGCGATTGAAGCCCTACGAAAATTGTTGAACGACCAACTAAAGACCCAATCGAAGAAAAACTTGGTGCAGTCGCGACTTTTCTCCGACATGCTGCAAAAAACCATTCAGAAATACCAGAATCGCTCATTGGACACGGCGGAAATCATTGCGGAGCTGGTGAACCTGGCCAAAAACATGCGCGAGGCCCAGGGCCGGGGCGACAAGCTCAAGATGAGCGATGAGGAAATCGCCTTCTATGACGCGCTCGAAGTGAACGACAGCGCTGTGAAAGTCCTGGGTGATGAAACGTTGCGGCAGATTGCTTTGGAACTGGTAGACGCAGTGAGGAAAAACGCGTCGATTGATTGGACCGTCAAGGAGAGCGTTCGCGCCAAGATGCGCGCGATCGTCAAACGCATCCTGCGTTCGCACGGATACCCCCCGGACAAGCAGGAGCAGGCGACGCTCACCGTTCTGGCACAGGCGGAATTGTTGTGCAAGGATTGGGTCGCATAATTCAAACTAGCGCTGATCCCCAGCGGAAACGATCCGTGAAGCGGAAAAAAGTGTTTCGAAACAACGCGGGTGTGAGAATGAAGCGCTTGAGGTTAGAAAACAGAAACTCCCCATGCGCTGGCCAACCGCTCTAACTCACGCGATGGAAAATTCTGTTGCCAAATCTCTTCAAGCGCCAACGGATGCTTTTCAAGGTACTCAAAAATAAGCATTGACTCTGGCTGAAACAAGAAGGCGCTGCGGTCAGCGTTGCCTGCTTGGTCGGAGAAGATGTGAGCCAACCGAAGTCCGTGGTTTTCCGAAAAATGTGCGAGATCCTCCTTTCTTGTTGCGCAATCCCACGAGGTCTTCCGCAGCCTTAATACGCTCTTTATCTAGAAGCTCCTTGGCTGCTCCTCTAATCTTGTCAGCAGTGGCAAAGTGTTTGTCCTTCAGCGCGACCTCTAACCGCTGAATACTCGGAATCATACCGACCTCCCACATGCCCTTGATTTTCTTTTCTACATCGTCCAAGAAACTTGCCGTCAGCGTCATGTACGCAATTCTCCCCCCCATCGCTATCTCAGTGCAAGATAAAGTTTTTATTCACTATGAGCAGCGCGATCATGAAGAGGGCAACGAATCAAGGCTGCGTAATGGTTGCGCCGTGAGTGTGAAATCCAAAAGCAAAAGGCCCAATCGGCCCCGATTGCTTTTTGGCGATACCCGAGGCGTTATACAAAATGATCGCGATTTTCTTCACATCTTCCTTCGCCTTGACGGCGTCTTGTTCTGTACCGAATCGTTCCCAATCAGCCTGAATGTGCTCACCTAGCTTGGTGTCCAAATCATCATCTACCTCTTCAAGCGTTTCACTCGTCAAGTTCTCCGGTTTGCCGTGGGCGATCTCGTTTCTGAAATCGAATAACTCCTTTACGATCTGCCAAGGACGTGAACCGTAATCGGGTGTCACATGGGTCAAATCAGTCAACAAATCCAGTTTCTCCCGTGGCTTCAGCCGTTCCAAATATTTCCAGTGCGGCACAAGGTTATACCCAAGCCAATTCAGAAAGGATTCAAGAGCGAACGCTCGAAAAACTAAACTGCCCCTGAATTGATGAACAGAACCCGTGGGTTCTTTTTGACCCGCATTTAATAGGCAATTAGCGGTATGCCAAAGCTCCGCATGGACTCTCACGTCTCTACGTTTTTTGACAATCGCTTTTCTTTTCGTCGCTGATGTGTTCATGCGTATCATTTTAAAGATCAGTGGAAGCCCAGACGTTGATCTGTGCTGCCCGAACCTACACGTTGCATTTTTTGCACGAGCCTTTTTTGAGTGTCGATTGCGTGCCATTTGACGGCGATCTCTTCAAGAGTTCGAGCGTAAGCCACAACATTGTAGGCGTTGTCCTCTACCGTAAAGAAACCACCCGCATCTTTTGGCGGTCGCACAATCAGATGAATCTTGTCCGTTATGGAAGTTCCCGGTATGTAATATTGAGCGTCAGCGAGGTAGCCGTCGCGGTTTGGTGGTGGCATGACTTCAGGTTTTCTGCGCGTGTCCGACCACTCCTTGTTCAGAGCGACAAGCTCCTGAATCAAATCTTTCGGAAAAAGGGCGAGGTCGATACCCGCCTCTGCCAGTGAAACATGCCCGTACACCGACTCATCTTTATCCCCCAGACCGGACCATTGGACGGATTGGGATTGTCGAATCATCTTCACCGGTCAATTTCGAGAATGCAAAGCCGGAACGAGACAGCGGCACACTTCAAAGGCGACTCAGCCGTGTTGAGTCTGTGTCGGCTCCGAAGGCATCTAACAGATAGAGGCGTTTTATATGAAGCGATTTTCTTCCATGGCGATCAGCTTAATTTTGCTAGCGGTGATATCCGCCGCGGCTGCGAACAATCCGAGTACCGCGAAAGTGCCAGTGTTTCCGGGCGTCCTGACGAATGCGCGCTATGTCTATGTTGCCTCCTATGACGGAGATCAGTTCGACCTCAACCTGCTTCCTGAAGATCGGGACGCGATCGGCGCCGTGCAGAACGCCATTCAGAAATGGGGCAAGTTGATGATCGTGTACCGGCCCTCCGAAGCCGATATCATCATCCTGGTGACGAGCCGGCCTTCCGAAGATGTGATGGCCGTATACGATGCGCACGAGCCGGGTGGCAATTTTCTCTGGCGCGTCATGGGACGCGACGGTCTCCAGTCCGGCGAAACTCCGCTGGTTACGCAATTCGAAAAGGGATTCGAAAGCGTGCAGAAGCACAAGTAAGCTCGCACGTGGGGCACTGCGCCGACCCATGACGCTTTGTCAGCTGCAAGGTCGAGTGCAGAACCAGGACGGTGTTGTTCATCTCAGAGCCGAACGCATCTGGCCGCTCTCTGTCAGCGCGGCCGCTACGATCGCCCGATCTTCACTGACTCGGGAAGTATTCCCAGTGTCCCACAGCCCAATCCGATATGCCGCTCTTCTGCGCCGTGAGCTACGCGCCCGGAACGCTTCCTACGTAGCGCTGGAGCATCTGCCGCATGGGAATCAATTTGCCACGTATTCCCGAGGATTATGAAGGGTCTAATCTAAGGCTCGGCAATCGGCGCTGAGTCTGACGTGATGTTCCAGGGATGGCAGTTCGCCATTATTGCGGCAACTGCCAAAACAGGAGTTGGAGCGAGATTTATTGTAGACATGTGTAGATATATATCGATACAGTACGCTGTATATGGCGCCGAAGTATTTCAACCTGCGTGATGCAGCGGATTATATCGGAGTGGCCCCAATCACGTTGAGACGCTGGCTACTTGGCAAGAAGGTACAAGAAGTAGCCCGTGATCGAAACGGCTGGAGAGTGTTCACAGTGTCTGACATCCGCCGGATTAAGAAATTCGCTGCTACTCTGGTTCGACCGAAAGGTAATTGAGATACCGAACATGACTGGACAACGAACCGCGCACGGGCTCCACATCCGCCGCCGCACAGGCTGTACACAGGTCGTACGCGGGCTGACAGGTAAATCGGGATTATCGATTCGGACGTAACAAAACCATGCAGAACGAATCCAGCAAAGAAACAGCCGAACAGCCGGTCCCGAGCATTAGCGCTGATTTCTTGACTGGAAGCACGGAAGTAGGCCTGGACCGAATCCGCACTCGGCTGCTTGACCTCACCAACCGTAACAAACTCCTTAATTTCAGACATTCCAATGTGTCTTCCCTTCGAGTCGTGGATGTCCCGATTGATATCGTGTTTGGGCGACTGCGTGACAATGAGAAACTCGCATTTCTGCCAGTCCCGGAACCAGATATCGAAGGCATCGAGCGGCCGGCCGCGAAAGACTATGCGACCGAACTGGACTGGAACACCTCCTTCGATCTCGATGCGGTCAAGGACGACAACGCACAATCTTTACCAGTCCTCCACTACCAGGAACAGCTTGACACCGTAAGCCGCAAGATTACCAGCGCAGCCAAGACAGCCATTGAGGAATCCGGTGCGAACATGCTGTACCTCGTCTTCGGATTTCTCGAGTGGTACGAATCCGACGACTCCCAACAACCGCACCTTGCTCCCTTAGTCGTTGTGCCAGTGACCATTGAGCGTACCGGAGGCAGGGGCAAAGCCGTCGAAACCACTCTCGAATACTCCGGCGAAGACATGGAGACGAATCTCTCGCTTGTGGAAAAGATGCGCCGTGACTTCGGGCTTGAAATACCCCTCATCGAGGACGACGACACGCCCGAAAGCTATTTCAAGGATTTGACGTCGATTCTAGAGCTCAAGAAACGCTGGTCTGTACGGCGGCACATCACGCTTGCGCTGCTCAGCTTCGGCAAGTTGCTTATGTATCGAGATCTTGATCCTAAAACGTGGCCCGCAGCCCAGAGTATCGCCAAGCATCCGCTGGTGAGGGAGTTATTTGAAGGCTCAAAGAATCCGAACATCACCCTTGCCGAAGAATTCGATATCGATGCGCCCGAACTGAAGAAGGACATCCCGCACCTCATCCGTGATGCTGACAGCTCTCAACACAGCGCACTCGTGCACGCGCTTCGCGGTCAGAATCTGGTCATCGAGGGCCCACCAGGAACGGGCAAATCGCAAACTATCACAAACCTCATTGCCGCTGCCCTCGCCAGAGGCAAAACTGTGCTCTTCGTTTCCGAGAAGCTCGCTGCCCTCGAAGTTGTCCGCCGCCGCTTGGACGATGCAGGTTTAGGCATGTTCTGCCTGGAGGTTCACAGCCATAAGACGAAGAAAGGTGCACTGCTCAATGATGTTGCGCAGCGCCACCAGATGCACGGGTCTTTTAGAGATCCCCGCGATCTCGATCGTCATCTCTCCCTAGTCGACGAGAAGAAGCAGCTTCTCACGCAATACGCAGCGCTCATCAATAAGACCATCGAGCCCTTCAAGGCGACCGTCTTTGAAATTCTCTGGGCACGTGACCGGTGCGGCCAAGACATAGCCGCCCATCGGGAATGTCTCGCTCAAGTCATTCTGCCGGTCTTCGTGCGGTTCACGCGGACACAGTTCACGCAGACGGAGCAGTTCCTGTCCGTCTATGAGCAGCATCTTGCGGACGTCCTCGCGCAGTGTAATTCGATAACCCAACATCCCTGGACCTGGATCAGTAAACCCCTTGGCTTTGAAGAAGAAGAACGTGTGCTCGGCGCTCTGGGCGAATTCCTCACTACTGTTCGAAAGGCGGACGAGTGCTGTGAACATCTCCAAGAAATCGCCGGAATCACCGTAGCCCGCACTGCCCATAGCCTTGAACAATCTGCGTCCACGCTCGCGTTTCTGCCGAACCCCGAAGGGATGCTCATCGGGGATTTACTGGTTTCGTGCCAGATCGCGGCGAACCGGCAATTGCTGACAGGGTTCGTCGAACATGTCGAGTCATTCCGGCGCGGCTTTGAACATTTGTCGTCATCCGCGCGCAACGTCAGCTCTCTCCTTGACGTTCAGACCACCGATAAATTGTCCGCTGCGCTCGATTTTCTTCGCAAATGGGGACTTGAGGGGCACTACGTCGCTGAGATCAAGGAACTCCTGAACGCGAGCATCGACACGGCGAGGCTCCTTCAGGAAGCACACTCCTCCTTCCGAGTGCTGTTAAATGTTGTTGGCTGCGATGCTCCGGTCAATCTGCCGAGCGCCACCTTCTTGTTGGAAATGGTCCGCATCGTGGAGACTATGCCTTTTGATCGGCTTCACTTCCGCCAACCGGCTTTTGAAGACGAACAGGCCAGGCCGAAGCTGCAGGCTGCGCGGGAGGAGGCGAAGGCGCTTAAAGCCGCTGAGGCATCACTCGGCAGGGAATTCGATCTGTCATTATGCGCGGCGACCTATACCCCACAACAACTGTTCGAATGGGCTTCTGTCCTCGACGAGGCTTCTCTGTGGCAGCGTCTCTTTGGCCGTAACTACGGCAGAGCCGTCAAAACCTACCGCCGTATCGCTCTCGGAAAAAAGAAGGCTTCAGGCGTGGAAATGAGCCGAGGGATCAGGACCGTCGCAGAGTATACGAAGAAGCGGACCCAGTTTGACAACCACGCCGGCTACCGGGAGATGCTCGGGATGCATTTTCACGGCCTGCACACCCCTTGGGACGATTTGCACCAGGTGATCCTGTGGTACGAGCACGTCTTCGTTACCTTGCCCGAGCATCAGGTTCAGTCCGAGCCGTTTCGAAAACTGGTGTTGACTGCAAGAATTGAGCGGCTAAAAACGATCAAAGCCAACATTGCTGGTGCCGAGCAACATCGTGCGGCACTTGATCAGATCGTGTCGGGTGTCACGGACTTCACTCACTCTGTGCCAAGTGAGCGCACCCTCATGCTCTCTGCATCGTTTGACGAAATTCTATCGCGCCTGCAACGGTTCAGCCGGGAGCTTAGCGAAGTTGTTCAGGCCATCGACCACGTCGGCATCCGTGACAACATATCGCTACGGGACGTCCCGAATATTCTGGTAGCCGCCGGAGAGTGCCGCAGTACGATGGTTGCGGTTCAGGCAGCCTCTGAATTGCCTGCGCTCATCGGCGACACCTATTGTGGCGTCAATACTCATATCGGGGCCATCAAGCTTACTGTTCAGTTTGCCCAGTCCATAGCCTCGAGAACCCTACCGCAGAAAGCAATTCAATGGCTCCTCTGCCCGGAATACGCAACCCGCCTCACGCAGCTTCGCGCTTGCCTAAACGATGCTCGTGATTGTGGCGAAAAACTGCGGGCACTCGCCGAAGAACTAGCAGTCATCTCAGGATCAGCTTTTTGGAGCGGCATTCTTGACAATCCTTGGGGCGGTCTGCAAGCACTCGCCGAATACGCACTGGCGAACCCGGAACAACTGTCCCGGTGGAACCATTTCCTTCGTGTCCAAATCAAGTGCAAGGAAGTCGGGCTTGACAGACTCACGGTATTGGCTGAAAACCGCACGCTGGATTCGCACGAGCTCGGGCCGGCATTCCACTTCGTATTTCACAACACCCTCGCCCGAAGCGTCTTTGCCGAGCACGACGAGTTGTCGCAGGTGACCGGCGTTACGCAGGAGCATCTGCAACACCAGTTTGCCGCCGCTGACAAGGAAGCCATTCGACTTTATAGTGAACGAGTCGCCGCACTGATTGATCAGCGCCCGGTTCCTTATGGAAACCAGAGCGGCCCTGTGCGCACCTGGACCGAGATGGCGCTCATCACGAATGAAATCAACAAGCAAAAACGCCATATTCCCATCCGGCAACTGATACTGCGATCCGCCAATGCTCTGGTAGCACTCAAGCCCTGTTTCATGATGGGACCTTTGTCAGTTGCCCAATACCTCGCGCCCGGCCAGCTGAAGTTCGATCTCGTGGTCATGGATGAAGCGTCTCAGCTCAAGCCTGAAGATGCAATCGGTGCACTCGCTCGTGGCGGACAAGTTGTAATCGTTGGCGATCCGAAGCAGCTTCCACCTACGACCTTCTTTCAGCGTGTGTCGCTCGATGCCGAGGATGACGACGCTGACGACTCCCGTACGGCCGTGGAGGAGGGGGAAAGCATCCTCGACGTTGCGAGCACTTTATTTCAGCCAGTACGACGATTGCGCTGGCATTATCGGTCGCGTCATCACAGCCTTATCGCATTTTCAAATAACGAGTTCTATCAGCGGAATCTCATCATCTTCCCGTCTGCCTATCACGATGACCCTTCCCTTGGGGTGAAGCATCACTCTGTCCGTGACGGAGTCTTTGAGAATGGCCGCAATCCGCGGGAAGCCGCAGTCGTTGTTGAGGCTGTCCTGGAACATATGCGGCAGCACCCGAATGAATCACTCGGCGTTGTCACGCTCAATTTTGAGCAACGAGAGCTCGTTGAAGAACTCCTGGACCAGCGGCTCAGAGACGATCCTGCTGCTATTGCTTACCAGGAGAGGATGAAGGGTGGACAGGAAACCTTGTTCGTCAAGAACCTTGAAAACGTCCAGGGCGATGAACGGGATGTTATCTTCATCTCGACGACCTACGGCCCCGACGCGCGCGGCAATCAATTCCAGCGCTTCGGTCCGATCAATGGTGTGAATGGCCACCGCCGCCTGAACGTACTTTTCACCCGCGCCAAAAAGCGCAGCGTCGTGTTCAGTTCACTTGATCCCGAACGCATCCAGACGACCGCCAATAGTCCCTGGGGTTTGCGGACATTGAAGCAATACCTGATCTTTGCCCGTACCGGCGTCCTGCAACAGGCGGATGACGGCCTGGACCAACCCACGAACGATTTCGAGCGCTCCGTGGGAGCCGTCCTCAAAGAGAAGGGCTACGACGTAGTGCCTCAGGTTGGCGTCGCTGGGTTTTTCATCGACCTGGGCGTAAAGCATCCCGCTAAAGCTGGTGCATTCTTGCTCGGAATTGAATGCGACGGCGCAGGGTATCACTCGGGCCGATCGGCCCGTGATCGCGACCGACTGCGCCAGGAAATCCTCGTCAATCTGGGCTGGAAGATTCACCGAGTATGGTCAACAGACTGGTTCAGGAGCAGGGACAGTGAGATTAAGAGATTGTTGCGAAGCCTTGAAGCACTCCTGGAAAATGATCCCGCCTACCGTGACCAACAGCAGAAGGCCGGCAGAACAGAGTCCTTGCGCCAGCGTTTGGTAACATTGCGCGATATGGAACTCACACTCGCGTTTCCGAACTCGCCAGCTGAAAGCAGCTTGCTACGAAAGGACCTGCTAGAGGAGTTCGTTGAGAAGCGGCCTAAGACGAGAGATGACTGGTTTCGCAAGATTCCACAACACTTTCGGACCGCCGCCGACTCGAAGCAAGTGGGCCAATATCTCGACCGCGTCCTTGAGATCATTGCGGAATACGACTAGGCGACAATGGCAGCCAATACTGCGATTCTCAAGCCAATGCGGAAAAGAAAAGTGCAGTTGGCTGAAAACCGGAGATTGGGGGCAGCTTGAATATGTGGAGGGGACGCCAGGTAATCATCTGCGCCATGTGCGTTTCGTCGCGCTCAAAGAAGATCAGGACGCACGTAATGTGCTACGAACGCGTTAGGACATCTAAGATTCAAACACGATTGCCATGAACTGTCCGCGGTCATTGCTTCAGCTCACCAGGACTCCCGTTACATGAAAAGCAGGTGACAAGAAACCGGCAGTTTAGTAAGTTCAGATATGGCCCGCCCATACCAAAGGATCTGTCGCTCATACCCTCCACTTCGGCTTGCAGTGTCCTCATCAGTTTTGAAATCAATGATGTACCACACGTTATCTTCTAGAAATATGAGGTCGACGATTCCTTCCAGAGTACGATTGCCATCAAGTCGAAGAATTATCGGGAACTCCCGATGGCAGCGATCAGATAAACGAGCGCGCTCCAGGAGAGGATGTAAAAGCGCGTTCTCAACGACCTGCCGCGCCATTTCCATCTCTTGCTCTGTGGCTCCCAAAATGCGACCATAGCTTTGGACTATTTGCCCCAGAGTCTGCATATCTTGAATAGAATCGCGGAGAGCACGATGCACGAGCGTACCGAAGCGCGGCCCGCTCGGACATGACGGGATTTCGCGAATCGACTCGTGGTGGACCGTAATCGTATCAGGACTGGGAGCCTCTCGGATTTCGCTTGGACTTACTACTTCCCGCGTCGGCTTGGAGCCAAGACCTATCGACCGTTCGCGTAGTTCGCACCACGATTGGTATGCAAGGGTGCTAGGGCGGGCATCTCCCTTCAGGAGTTCTATCGTCCGCAATCCTTGTTTGGCATCAACATCCAATTTCAATGAGTTGGGGTCCCACCACACCACCTCATGTGAGCCGACCTCCGGCTGATGTACGCCGGGGCAAATTGTCTGATTTTCTGGGCCGGCGACTAACGTGCTCTTCCCGAATTCAGGACAACCAGCAGCTTTGCGGCTGGTCCGATACTCTTGTGATTTCGGGTAGACCGCCTTCGTGAGCGGCATCAGCCAGCCCGACATTTTACTGGTCCCTAGTACGGGTACGACGAGCAGATCCCGGGCACGGGTTGCGGCGACATACGCCACGCGAACGCCTTCCGAGATATCTCTAGTGTTTTCTTCTGGGGCATGATCGATCAAATCTTGCGGCCTCAGGAATTCGAAAGGTGCGTATTCCACCAAGCGGGTAGCACAGAGCCTTCTTGCCGTGTCGACATAGCGGTCTGGATCCTGCACGGCAATGTTCGCTGTCATATCCGCCAGTATGACGATCGGAAATTCAAGTCCCTTCGCATTGTGAACTGTCAGAAGGCGAACTCCGTCGGCGCTTTCCTCGATCATGGGAGCTTCGGCAGAATCGTAGCGCTCAGCTCGCGCAGTAAGGTACTCAACAAAGGCACGGAAGGACAAGCCTCCGGTCTGTTCGAAGCTGCGTGCCAGCTCAATGACTCTATTGACGTTCGCGAGCACTTGATGACCACCGGGTCGCAATGCAAAGCCCATATAAGCGCGTGTGATTTCCAGCAGTCTCTGAATCGTCCCAGCGATCGGTCGACGGTTGCGATTGCGGTGCAGATCCGCCAGTGCATCCAGGGCTCCGGTGATCGGTTTGAGGCTTTCAGGCAGAACTGCATCCCTTGAGCGTAATGGATGGAGACGAGTCTTAAGCTCAAACCGGTAATGGAGTAACAGATTGTCAGGAATCGAAAATAGCGAGCCCCGGAGAGCCGCGTAAACGGCAAGCTCGTCATCGGGCCACTCGATCGCTGCGCAAGCTGCCCGGAGCGTCTCAACTTCTTCGCGTTGATGAAATGATTTAGACGCCACCAGTAGATGCGGGATGTCGCGCGCCTCCAGACTGCGAATGTATGGTCGCGCCATGTCCTCACGATTGTTGAGAACACGCTTGAACAGCACCCCAATATGACGTGCGCGGATCGGCACAAGCCCGCTCTCTCTGTCTGGATCCCGAACCTTCCATCCACTGTCGCGAATTAGCCACTCAATGAACGAACAAATGCCGTCTGGAAGGCACTGATTGACCTCTTTCTTGGTCGCCTGCTGGCCAGTCCAAGAGATTGGCGCCGGAAGGGCGACGATGCTTGGCTGAGTCTGGCTGTGTAGCTCACCCCCAAACAGCGGAACGTAACCGGCTTGCGCCGTAGCGCGGTTTTCCTGTATTTCGGATGCGAATGCAGCATTGATGCACTCCTGAATTGGTTGTGTCGCCCGGAAGCTTCTCGCCAGATGAACAATGCGAGCTCCGCCAGCTACAAGTTTGTCTCGTATGTCTTGATAGGCAACCACGTCTGCCCGGCGAAATCTGTAGATGGACTGCTTGGGATCACCCACAATGAACAACTTCCCGGGAACCGGCGTTATCGCATGCCAGTCATTCTCTGCTTCGCTACCGCCTGCGAGCAAGAGGAGAATCTCAGCTTGTAAAGGATCGGTATCCTGAAACTCGTCAACGAAAATTCGCAAAAAACGACTCCGAAGGAAGATGCGAACTTTAGTGTTATCCCGGATCAGATTTCGAGCTTTTAAGAGCAGATCGGCAAAATCGAGCTTACCTGCGCTATGTTTCAACTTCTCATACGCATCGATTAGATCCCGCATTTCCGCGTGAAGTTCAGAAGCCAAATCAGCACTAGCTCGTTCTCTGAATCGCTCCAGCTGCTCGACCAAGGTCTCGCGAAGTACTTGGACATCTTCACGGCGTACGTCTTCAGCAAAGAAACCTCTCCCTTTTCTCTTGTCCCGGTTGAGGTCTTTGAGCAACTTGATCAAGAGTGCTTCGAGGGTGTCATAGTCGGGGCGCTCAGTTGTCCTTTGCAACCATGAATCCAGCTCACGAAGCGGCGCGAGAGCCCGGAAAAGCTCATCTGATGGCTTTTGACACCGTTTGGATAACGCTGACAGGTAACGAATCGACTCGGAAAGTTCCTCAATCCTGGCAATGCGGTCGAACGGCTCACAACGCCAGGGACTGTCAAAGTCGCGCCACTCGATCAGTTTCCAGCCTGCTGCCTCGAGTTCGTCAACGGGGCTGCTCGTACTATTCCATGCCAGCCGGGTGAGCACGCGGCGCACACCTGGTCGCGATTCGTTCAAGGCCCGCTCGAACCAGCTTTGGAAGCTACGTTTGTACAAGCGACGCTGCTCTTGCTCCGGAATGTCCTCGAAGTTGGGATCGACGCCTGCCTCCACTGGCCGCTCGCGGAGAATTTGCGTGCAGAAGGAGTGGATTGTGCCTATGGCGGCCTCTTCCAGGTGTTTTAGGGCGTCTTCCAAATACTCCAATTCTCGGCCTTCAGCAGACTGCCGCTCCTCGTCGAGGTTCTGACGCAAGCGAACCTTTAGTTCGCCCGCTGCCTTGTGCGTGAAAGTCACCGCGACAATCTGCTCTACTTTTGCCAATCCGGCTCGAAGCACCGACGTTATACGCTCCACCAACTCCGTGGTCTTGCCTGTGCCCGCAGCGGCTTCCACGATCAGAGTCTCGTCCAGTGCTGTTCGGATTGATTCGCGGGCGAGTGCATCCTGCTCCAGAGCGAAATTTGGATCCTCGTGCATCGTCGCACTCATGGCATTCTCCGTAGCTCTTGCAGAGGCTCGATCGTAGGCTTCCATTTCTTCACGCGTATCTCTTCATTCGGTCCACAAACGAGTCGATAGTCACAGAAGTCGCATGCTTTCTCCTGCGGGGCGGCCGGTAAGAACCCGGTCTCAATGCTGTCTTGAATAATGGTCAACGCGCGGTCCACACGTTGCCTGGTAATAGTGTCGATCCTTATCTCAGTTGCTGTGTATCCGCCTCGTTGTGTGCAGTAGTCGAGTCGGCCGCTTTCGACCGCTTTCCCGAGCAGTTTCTCAGCGGCCAAGGCGTATAGAACAGGCTGGAGAGTGGCTCCGCCACCGATGGATAGCGGTTGTCGCTGCCCTGGCCTGCCTGTCTTATGGTCAACAACCCTCAAAACTGCACGGCTTCTGTGCTGTTCCACAAGATCGATCGAGCCGCGTAATCGGACGGAATCCAAAAGGACTAGAGGTTCTGGAGTACTTGCTGGGTCGTGATGTTGGTCATTAGTCGGCCCAAGGCCAAACCCAAGCTCAAAGTGCAAAGGCTCCCACTCAGGTAGCTGTGCATACCAGAGCCGTATCCAGCCCCGCAGGTCCGTCCTGAGTTCTTCGATTTCAGCACGCCAGACGCGGGGAATAGCCGGCGCCAGATCCTCCTCGTACCTCTCGGCGAGGGTGTCCAGGACACTGTCCAAGGAATCAAGTACCTCATCCAAACCGGCACTCGACCGTTTGCACCATTCCTGGAAGAATTTGAATTGGACGGCATGAAACAAAGCACCGCGAGTGAGAGGGTCCAGTTGCTCCAGAGGGGCCACAGTTTCACGGGGTCTCAGACCATAAATGCCATGTAAGTAAAACCGATACGGGCATGCAGCAAAATGCTGAAGGGTCGAAGCGGAGTAGGTAGAGAGATTAAGGCCTTTTGCGCCCAGAATTTGACGTAGGGAACTGTCGGTGCCTACGGCGCCGTCTGCAGAACTCCATTTCCGCTCCCAGCGTTGATAGCGTGCGCGCAGGGAATCATAAAGGTATTGATTCGCATTCTCTAAATATCTGCAACTGCCCCGCTCGTCCGCATGGTTCGCGTACCACGAGAGATCATATTCGCCATCGTCAACGGCATGAATGGGATTGAGTGGCGCCGGCCAAGTCACGCGTGCTTCTGCTTTTCTTTGTGTCTCGAGCTCGAAAGCCCGCAACTTCGGTATGCGCCCCTCCACGGCGCGGGCTATTTCCAGGGCATATAGCGACGGAACGCGAGGGCGCCCCTGCGCCAGATCCATGCTCGGAAATGATACGACCAAGGTCTTGGTCGCGGCCCGGGCAGCTAGGTGCAACAACTGTCGCTCTTCGGCTACCCGATCTTCTCGCAGGTGTAGGCTTGCGGAAAGCATGATGCGAGCGTCATCCAACAACAGTGGATCTTCTAAGGGACGACGCGGAAACAATCCCTCTGCCAGTCCGGGCAGGAAAACAACATCAAAACTGCGACCGCGAGCCTCTTCGATGGCCGCAATGAGAACCTTGCCATAACGCCGGTTAGGTGGTTCACGCCGAAGGAACAGCAGACGAGTGGCAAGCACCGCACTGATCTCATCAATGCTCGCCGGGCCAACTTCTGCCATGGGTTCCAGTTCACTCAATGTTGATAACACCGATTCAGGATGGCGCAGGGCAACGGCAGCCAACCGGCGCAGATGTGTCAGCCAATCCCCCCACACTGCGGAAGCCGGTAGGGCTGCGAGCATGTCGATGAGAGGAAGTGCAAACTTCTCGAGGTTCTGCAACCTCTCCAGTTGTCGCTCGATGTGCTCGGCTTCCGCTGCCGTACTGGTTCGCCGTAACTCGGCAAGTTGAAGCTCGTATTCCTTTTCTAGTCCCTTAAGGCGGCGATGCCAACGTTCGGGTCCCCCGATTACAGAAGCATCGATCAACAGCCTCTCCCATGCAATCGGCGTTGCTACAGATGTCACATCTTTTTGGACAGCTTGTTCCTGAGGCACATCCGCAGCGAACCTACCGAGCATTTCATCGTCGGGAAGAGTAAACTGCGGCTCCCAGGTGAGGAGGCCCCCAGAGGAATTGACCTGCGGTGTCTCACCGATCGAAAGATACTCGGCGAAACGGGATGCCGAACAACGTTCTGCGGTGCATGCTAGGAGAGCTAGAAACGCGCGCCCAGCGGGATCGGGACGCGCTGATCCCATGCTGAAATATGTCGGTATGCCAGCCCGCAACATTGCCTCTTCTATCATGGGCTGATAGCGTTCTACGTTGCGAAGAAGGATTGCCATCCCATCGAACGGAATGCCGCTCTCGGCCATGCTCCGGATGCGCCGGGCGATTTCAATCGCCTCTAAGCCCTCGCCTGGTGCGGAGAACAAATCCACAGAGGCATCGTAGGCAGATTCGGGCGGGCGGGTAGTCGAAAACAAATGCATGACCACGCGAGCTAAGGCACTGTCCGGCAGTTGCGCGGCGGCGGTGTCCGTTGCACAAGCGAGGGAATCTTCCAGCGCCGCGACTCGCTTCGTGTCGCTATCTTGCACGATCGCGAAAATCTCGTCAGTTCGTGCCGCGAGGGTCTTCAGGAACGCTCCGTGCGCGGATGATATGAGCGGAACGTCAAGTAACAACAACGGACGGCCGATCAAAAAGTGATCGCCTGATTGTGCGAATTGCGTTGCGAATGAAAGCAGTAACGGCAGATCCGCAAGTTGGCGTTCCTCTAATTCCAGTTGGTATTCTGCAAGCAGTAGGCGCAACTCACGTACCGCGTCCTCTTGGGAATCCAGGCTTTCAGGGTACACGTGCGCCAGCCGCAAGTCAGACAAAGTTAGCGCCAGTGCGCTGGGGAATCCCGGAAGTCTCGCAACTGGAGCAAAGTACGTGAGTTTCCCGGACTCGTGCAGCCGATGCACAACCCGCGCGGCTACGGCCTCAGATCCAAGACGCGAAAGGGGGCCTAGCTGCTGTTGCGTCATCTGCGGGCGCGCGAGTTCCTCAGCCACCTGCAACAGCGTCATTCGGTGCAGCCCGATTGAACCGTCCGCGGGGATATCTCGCGCGAATTCGTATGCCGAGGCCCGTGTTGCGCCAACTATGACGATTTCTGAGCGGTTCAGTCGCGGAGTTATCCACTGCCTGGCGGCTCGCAAACCGTCGACAGTTCGACTGAACCGGAAAATACACTTATCTGGCAAATTACCAACTTCCCATCGTAATCTTATAACCTTTGCTGCGGATCCTAGGCGTGCTTTCTCGACGCAGGGTCTAACCCGGTTGGAATCCAGTGTCCCCCGTAGGCTTGTCCGGGCACAACGCAGCCTCCCACCCCCACGCTGTGTGTTGCTTTAATCTCTCGCCTTTGTCATATTGTCTCAGTTTTAAAGCCGTGACAAACCGATGGAGCAGACGCCAAAGTTAGTCGAGTTCTTCCCGTTTCCTGAAATCCGGCCAGCTCAGGAAGAGGCTCTGGGCGCTATTGAAAGGGCTTATGCAGCTCGCAAAAAGTTCGTGGTCCTTGAGATCCCTACGGGAGGCGGGAAATCAGGAATCGCTATTGCTGCTGCGCAATGGGCTAAAGCTGTTCTCGGAGGAGGTACTTACATATTGTCTCCTCAGAAATCACTGACATTTCAATATGTTCAGGATTTCGCTCAGATTGGGCTTCAGGAACTCAGGGGCCGGAATAGCTACCAATGCGCTGACTTTGGAACCAATTGTGAGCGCGGTAGCGCGCTCCGTGGCAAGGACAGAGATGCTTGTCAAGCGTGTCCGTATCGAATAGCCAAAGATGAGTTCATTTCGGGTTCACTCGGCGTAACTAATTTCTCCTATTATCTCAGCGAGATGCAGTACGCCGGGCAGCTTGGCCGTCGGTCGATGTTGATTCTTGACGAAGGCCATAACACTGAGATGGTCCTCCTAGACGCAACAGATATTGAGGTCAAGTCTAGGCACCAGTTCCAATACGGCATCCGTTCGGTGCCAGGTGACGCCAAGATTGAGAAGTACCAACAGTGGGCCGAGAAAGTCGCGTCACAAGCAATTGACAACTATATCCAAGAAGAGGAAAAAGTTAAACACCTTACTCCTGATGATCGGGTTGCATCTTTCCAAAAGATTTCTTCTGCTCACAAACTACTTGGGCGCTTGAAGCGATTCATCAATTCAGCGGCTTTGGATGAGTGGGTTGCATGGACCAGCAGTGAAAATACCGTTACTATCCGCCCTTTTACTCCAAAGCTACACACTGGACGACTGTTGTTTGATCACGCCGAGATGCTAATCATCATGTCGGCAACGATTTTAGATTTCAAGACCTTCGCACGAAATTTGGGTATAAAAGACCAAGACTGTGAGTTCATGGCTTTGCCAAGCGACTTTCCGAAAGAGAATCGAGAAATCCACTATCATCCGGTTGGGTCGATGGCTTACGACCATCAAGATGGAACCTTACCGTTGTTAGTTAATTTCGTGAGGGCGGTGCTGACACAAAGACACCCTGCGGAAAAAGGCATTGTGCACACGCACACCCGGAGGATCAACGAATATCTTGTTCGGGCCCTTAGCGATGTCGGCAACCGGATAGTTACCTACAGCGACCCCAAAGACCGCGAACGGGCGGTCCAAGCTCATCGTTCGAGCCCTGAACCAACAGTTCTCTTCACCCCCGGCATGGCTGAGGGTCTTGACTTGAAAGACCATCTCTCGCGTTTCCAAATAGTTTGTAAGGTGCCGTATCCTAAGTTAGATCAGTACACCAAGTTACGAATGAAAATGGATCCTGCTTGGTATTCGTGGCGGACAGCACTGACTTTGGTTCAAGCGACTGGGAGATCAGTGCGGTCTAAAAATGACTACGCGAGAACATATGTCCTGGATGGCGACTTTGAACGCTTTATAGCAAAAAATAAGAATTGCCTCCCGAGATGGTGGTTGGACGCCATTCGTTGGCCCAAGAAGGGAGCATCCGCCGTAGATGTACCTGATTCTAAGAAAAAGCAGGACCTAATGGACCCTCTGTTTTGAAGATGTGGGCGTCGTTCTTAGAGAAATGCGGAGGCAGTGCTTGATGACATCAAACAAAAGGGACGTCACCGCCCGAAGAGATCGGCAGGTCCCCTGGCTCGTCTGCCGAGTCTGCCGAGAGATCAGATTATCAAGATTCAGATTTTTCCTACTCGACTTAACTAGTTCCGGATAAAACACCGAACTATCTGGAGATTAAGGCCAGATTTGGGCGCTGAATTGGTCAGGTCGATCAACTCAAGGCACAAGAAGCAGAACTCTGGATAATGATAAGAGAGCGTGTCACCGATGAGAGAATGGGCTGGCCGCGATTGCTTTTCTGAATCTCAATGTCGGCGGGAAGGAGCAAGTGGAAAGACTGAAGGCAAGTCTAATCGGCATGTTGAAGGGTACTTTATGGAGAAATCGTTGAGCATATTGCCAGATAACGTGGAAGTCATCGACCTGGTGGGATAAGTTGCTACGCTAAACAGCCAGATACTCTGCTCTGGTAAAATCAAGCCCAGTAGCGCACCGACCTTTAAGTCGGCCAACGGGATCTACCATTAGACCCGGCTGGGTGCGATTACGTTGGAGAGCGCGCCATGCCTCAGTCAAGTCGGGGTTCTCTTTGGAACCGTTGGGACTTACACTTCCACACGCCGACCTCCCACGACTATCAGAACAATGGAGTTACCAACCAGCAGATTGTTGAGGGATTGATCGAGGCCCATGTCCGTGTCGTCGCCGTCACAGATCACCACACAATTGACCTGGGGCGAATTCGTGAACTCCAAAAGCTCGGTAGCGGGAAACTCACCGTTCTCCCTGGCATCGAATTGCGGAGCGAGCTAGGAGGTAGGGACTTCATTCATTTCATTGGAATTTTCCCGGAAGACTGCGATCTGCAGGACGTCTGGACTAAACTTTCCGCCTCATGCAGGATCACACCTGCGGACATCGCTAAAAAGGGCCATGATAAGGTTTACTGCGATTTAGAGGATTCTGCTCGGGTTATACACAAGTTAGGTGGCGTCGTGACCATTCACGGCCATGGGAAGGCAAATTCGATTGAGGGCATTGCGAACAAACCAGAGTTCAAGGCTCAACTCAAAACCGATATTCTTCGTGACAGTGTAGATATTTTAGAAATCGGCGTTGCAGAGAGACAAAGAGATTACAAAGAGAAGGTATTTCCCGATGTTGGATTCCTTCGCCCGCTTGTCGTTGGGTCAGATAACCACGACATTACAAAGTATGCTCCGAGGTCTGCCTGCTGGATTCGTGCGACACCGAACTTTCGCGGATTGCTTATGATGTTGCAAGAACCGTTCGATCGAGTTTGCTTGGAAGACAAACCGCCTGAACTGATCCGTGTGGAACAGAGTCCGACAAAATACATTCGATCAATTTCATTTCAGCGAAAAGCAGAAGTCGCCACAACTGAAAGGTGGTTTTCTGGGCGAGTGGAGTTTAATCACGGATTGGTTGCGATCATTGGTAATAAGGGTTCTGGAAAAAGTGCTCTTGCCGACACGATAGGCTTGCTTGGAGCCGCCAAAAACGAGAATTCTTTTTCATTTCTTACCGACAAGAGGTTCCGTCATGCTGCCGGTGGCCGAGCAGCACTTTTTGAGGCGACAATCGAATGGGAGTCGAACGAAACCAAGACGCTTTGTTTGGCTGACTCGGTGAAACCCGAAGAGATAGAGCGAGTCAGATACCTGCCTCAGGAGTATGTCGAGCGCGTTTGCAACGAACTAGCCGAGATCGGGGAGAAAGGTTTTGAGAGTGAAATCAAGTCGGTCATCTTTTCTCATGTGCCAGAGCCGGAGCGCCTTGGGCATCGGACACTCGACGATCTTGTTCAATTTCAAACCGGGGAGAAGCAGAACAGGATCGATACTCTAGCAAAGCAGCTAAAAGAGTGCAGTCGCTTGAGAGCGAACCTCGAACAACAGGCAGACCCAGTCGCCAAGGCTGAATTGCTGGCAAAAATCGAACAGCGGAAGAGGGAGCTTGATGCGCATGACAAAGCCAAGCCAGTTGAAGTCCCCAGTCCGACCGGTACCCTTGACACCAATGCGCAAGAGGCATTGGACAGGCTTCTTGGGCTGGAGGCGGATAAGAAAAAGATCCATGAAGCCGTTGCAGAAGCTAACGATAAGCTGGCTAGTGCTCAACGACGACACGCTGTCGCTGAGCTTCTCGTCGAGAGACTCTCAAATTTTCAAAAAGAGGTTGACAGCTTCAAGGCGTCTCTCACCAAGGAGGCTACCGAGTTAAGCATTTCTGTGAACGACCTAGTTGGCGTCACGATTAACAAAGACATACCGAGCCTGATTCACACAACCGAATCCTCCGCGATAGCCGGATTCAATGAATTATTAAATGCTGAAGCGGGCGGACTTCTACCCCAACTCGGAAAACTCGACGTAGAAATAGAGGAACTTCGCTTGCAACTGGACGCGCCTCACCGCGCTCATAAGGAATACCAAACTGCGCAAGCGGCCTGGGCGGACAAACGGAGGAGAATAGAAGGTGATGAAATCGAGGCAGAGTCCCTAATTGGTCTGCAAAAAACGTTGGAGGGACTGGAACAGTTGCCCGAGAAGATTGCCACGCAGAAAGAGAAACAGGTATCACTTGCAGTTGAGATATACGCTGAGAAGCTCGCGCAAGCAGCCATATATCGGACTCTGTATGGAACGGTACAGAAGTTTGTTGACTCCCATGTCCTCAAAGATAAATTGCGGCTTGAGTTTCGAGCCGAATTGGTTTGTATCGACTTCAGCAAGCGTTTTCTGGAACTCTTGGAACGCAGAAAACGCGGTTCGTTTATGGGTATTGACGAGGGTCGTGAACGGGCGGAATCATATGTTCAGGCTGCCAACTGGAGTGATGCTGACTCACTAAAGGCATTCCTCGAAAAAGTGGATAAGGCTTTGCACGAAGATCAACGGGGCGAGTCCCCGACGGTGGTACAGATTAAAGATCAGGTCGCTCGTATTACGAGGCCCGCAGAGGTGTTTGACCTGCTTTATTCTCTTGATTATTTGCAACCTCGCTACATTCTTCGTTGGGAAGGCAAGGATTTGTCGATGCTTTCACCCGGAGAGCGAGGTACGCTCCTGCTGGTCTTTTATCTGCTAATTGACAAGGGTGATACACCGTTAATTCTTGATCAGCCGGAAGGAAATCTGGATAATCATACGGTTGCGAAGGTGCTCGTTGACTGTATCAAGGAGGCGAGAACACGACGGCAAGTCTTTATCGTGACCCACAATCCGAATCTCGCGGTTGTGTGCGACGCGAGCCAAGTGATTCACGCGAACATCGATAAGATGGCTGGCAATCAAGTCACGTACGAGTCCGGTGCGTTAGAGGAAGCACATATGAGCAAATATGTAACAGACGTGCTGGAAGGAACTCGGTGGGCCTTCGGAGTGCGCGGTGAAAAGTATGATGTGGGCGAAGCGAGAGCAGCCCTACAGTCAGCAGGAGCCGTCAAATAGCGCATTCTAAGTCTGGGCGAACCGTCCAGGAAATCTTCTTGAACTCTTCAATCGGTTTTCCGCGGCCCAGGCTATGGGTTGTGCTTGAAAAGGACGTGGATGAACGGATGACATAGAACGGCTCCCCAAAGTTGCCCACGCGGTAAGGAAGACCGGGGCGGTGCAGTGATTCTGCTACAATTTTGGGGATTTGAAAATCCACGATCAGGTTTGCTACGACCAACGTGAAACCGGTTTTGAAGTTGTCTGTTGCAGCAGATTTGGGTTGCGTTTTGGGTTGAATTATCGTCCGCAACCGAAGGGTCAAAGAACGGTTAGCGCGCGCGATGATGCAGTCCCTGGAGGGAAAGACGGAGTGCCTCCGAGCCAATTTCTGAATCAACGGCCGCTTTCCATCGGCCCATGATCTCAGCCCACGATAGATGTGTCTTTGACGACTTCCAAAGGACTTAGGCAGCGACCTGAAACCTGTTAAGTCGTTAAAACTACACATCCTTGTAACACTGAAAAAGCAAGCGTCCGGCCTTTCAACCGCAATTGCATTGGTGTTCATCTCGTCCCCGAAACGTAGGTCAAATAACGGTCAGGTAAGCGTGAATCGTGTGTATTGGAGCGTCGTCGACCGTTGTCATCTGCGCCGCAAAGGTGTTGGGGTTGTGGCGTCACCCTTATGTCACGCTGTTCACAGTTTTGAGGCGGTCCCAGAGACGTTCGATCTCCTGCGGCGCAATGTCCAAGTCAATGGGCTCGCAAATGTCTTCGCCAATCCGTGTGCCGTGTCCGATAGCTGCGGCGAGGTCAGGATATTTGAAGGCGACTTGAGCAGCATCGACAAAAGCTCTCTAAGGGCGCCCCCTTGCTCTTCGGGCAGATCGTCCGTGGTCCGTCTGTCTCTTGTTGCTGGGCCAAGCGGCACCGCTCGATACGTCGCAGCCTGTCCGCTCCTTGATTGAGTGGGAAGCTCAACTATATGAACTGGTAGTGGCGCGATACGGAAAACAGTCAGATGCACGGCATGATCCCTATCCTGAGTGCAAGGATGGGGCAGATTGAATATCATAAAGTGAGCTGGATAAGGGGCAACCTTCGGAGTCTACCTTTACCGGTAACTAGCGAAGAGTTGGTCGATTCCGGCCTGACGCAATTCACTCAGCGAACCGGCTCGTCGGGGCCTGAGAGCCTTAGAACGGTCTGCCTGGATTGTTTATCTTGGCGATCGCGACCTTAACCTCTCCCTGCACATCCGGGCTCGGGTCATCGATAAGTTTCTGAAGTTGGGGAAGAAGGTCTTCCGCCTTGGGACCCAAGTCTCCCATTGCTTCCACCGACGCCTTCCGTATGGAACTATCCTCACTCCTCAACCCAGCGGCAAACACGTTCTTGAGCTCGTCGCTTTTTTCCGGGTAGCGCAACACCGACGCTCTTAGCTGCCAAATCGCATTCACGCGAGCGCTGGGCCCGCCGTTGTTCACTACATGAATCAACGGTTCGATGCCGCCAATCTCCCCGATGAATTTCGAGAGAGGACCGTTATCACCGAAACAGATGGTCGTGTCCATCATCGCTTCGAGGGTTGGCAGGGCGCTTTTGGCTGCCGGCCCTTTGCTGGCCAACTCCTTTGCGGCCGCGCAGCGCGTGTCATTGTCACTCGAGTGGAGTCGCATTTCCGGCCCGGCGTCAGTGGAGTAAAAGAAGGCATGGCGACCAGCGAAAATAAGGGCGACCGCGAAACCTCCCAGAATGAGATTTCTCGTTCCACTGGGATTTTTTTGGACCGCGCTATAGATTTTGGGAAGAGAGGTTGCCGCCAGATAGACAATGGCTAGCGCAGAGAACGTAAGAACCGATTTGAGGCCGTGGGTCGGCTTGGCGTCAGGTTTAGTCCACAGCCAAAATACGCACCCGACGAAAACCGAATGCCAGACCAACGCGAGGATGCGGGCAGCCAAACTCCTGAAATATAGGTAGATCGCAGTGACAAATCCGCAAAACAAGTAGAACAAAATTCCCCAAAACACTTCGGGATGCGCGGCCCCTCCGCCGTAGTTAAACAAGAACGGCACGATCAGAAGGCCTGCCAGCGACATGAACACCTGCTGGACGGCGATTATTCGGACGATGATTTTATGCGCAACCACGGCATCGTTGCTGTTCGTGTCTCTCATGGCCCTTCAACTATTCGACCACAACAGCAGTCGGAGTGTTCATGTCTGTGAGCGTTTCTTTGAGCATATTTCAATTTTGGCCAGAGGAGATCGGCAATTTCCTTCGTTTGGGTACTTTGGTTTTAGAACCTCGACAAGATATACAGCTCCCCACGAATCGCAATCCGTATAGCCATCGGGTTCCCAGTCAACGACTACGTGGTCCGGACGGTTCGCTCGACTGAAGCGGGACACTGCTACACGCGCAATGAAGTCTTGGTGCGAATTGCAACTCAGGCGGGAATGGGTTTGACGCCAAAAGTGAGACATCAACTCAAAGTGTCTGTGACAGGTCGTCTCGCAGACTAATTTATCGACACCGCATGTAAAACCAACTGTCTCGGTTGTCTCTCGCTTAGCGAGAAAATTCTAAACCCAACATCTTTAGGGCTCGCTCATACGCTGCTGAACATCAATGGCTGCGAGATTCGCGGGCCGGTGAGACATGTCTGCCCTTGTTCGGCAACAGGCTTCTCGCCTGCTGGCTAAACGTTGTGTGGTGGCTGAATTTCTACAACGTAGCGACACCGAACGAAACTGGACGAAGACTAATGGAACCTGAAACTAGCGAGACGCCACGGACTGTGGATCCAAACGCCATAGAAGTCGCCAGAATTGCACACGAGGAATTGCGCAGGCTTTTACAAGATCGTGCCACGGTGACCCAGCGAATCGAGGAGATCAAGAGAACTCTGTCCGGCATCGCAACCATCTTTGGTGAGCACGTGTTCAAGGAGGACCTAATTCAGTTCTTGGGCAGAAGGAAATCGCGGGATCAGCCGGGTTTGACCGCCGCTTGGCGCAAGGCGCTTCTGGAAGCTAACGGACCAATGTTAACGTCAGAGGTTTGCGATCGGCTCTTGAAAAACAAGCCAAGCCCGTTGAGTCATCACAAGAACCCATTTGCTAGTGTTTCAACTGTCATGAATCGCCTGGTCAAATATGGTGAAGTTCGCAAAGTAACCAAGAACAGCCGTGTGGCTTGGGAGCCAGCGGGAAGTGCTGTGCAATTTGTTTAGACGTCACAAGTTGACGAAGACGAGATGGTTGGAAGCCGGCATTCTGGCGCCTTCCGCGCTGGTTTTCGCTCAGGCACTCCCATTTGGCATCTTCATCACCGGTTGTGCTCTCGTCATTGGCTTGTGGGCGCCGAGCACAGGGCAGGCAACCAAATGGCTGTCGATACAGCCCATCCTCTTCCTGTTCCTGATGATGATCGGAGCAACCGCCGGTCTGGCATCCTTGTGGCTGACGGTCGTACTCGGACCGGAATGGGTGCTCGCGCGAAACCGACGCAAGCGTAAAGTGCTCGCCGGACTCTTCACTGGAATTGCCTCCGCAGTGTATTGGCTATCGATTCAAGGCCCTTCGCCGCAGAACGCCTCCTCGTCGAAAGTATTTCTGATTTGGATCGCGCTAGTGATCGGCCCATTCGCGATCGGCATGAAGTACCTCTTTGTTCTGTGTTTTTTCAAGACTCGTCCGAATTGACGAGAAGAGAAATCTCATGTTTCCAACTTAGCCTCAAGAGCCTCGGCGCACCAGGCTCTCCGGCGATGGGGCAATACGGGTGGGCAATACGGGATCGCAGCAACGGGCCGCAAGATGGGGCAATTCCGGCGCGTACAGCAGTGCTGTTTTCGAGGTAAAAGAGTCAATTTCCGGGTTACATGCCTCCAACTAACCGCAAATCTCCGATGTCGCCCTGGGTGGGAGGCCTGTTCATGATCGCGTTCCTCTCCCTCGTTCTAGCTGCCGGTCTTCAGATCGAAGGTTTGTCGCGAACACGTAAAGAACGACTGCAATCGGACGAGTGGCCGCCTGTGACAGCCAAAGTAATAGGTTGCTATTTTGACCGGTATCATTCCATCAACTCGCATCAGGCAGTAATTTACAAGGTATATTGCAAGTTTAGTTACTCAATTAATGGCGCGGAATACGAGTCGAGGACAGAAACCGTGGGCGAACGCCATTCGTTCAGCAATCCTGCACAGTTACCCGCTGACGCTCTCCAGATGGACGCCTGGGCGAGACGGCATAAGAAAGGATCGGTCCAGGTCGTTCACTACGACCCGGCAAACCCTACGAAAATCTCTCTAGCAGGTGCCGATGATGACATTCGAACGAATACAGCTGCCATCGCGCTGACCAGCGCACGTCAGGCTACATTCGTAGCGATTGGCTTACTTTTGCTTGCATTGCTCACGCGGAGGCTGAGCCGTGCTTCTGGTTGAACAGACGTGATCGCCGCCGGCGCCCCCCACCAAACCCTGAGCAGGACAAGAAAGGCGGCCTCGCCTCTTGTGCATATTTTGCCAGTACGCAATCGCGCAGCGGAAATTGTATTGACGGCGAGTGTAAAACGAACCGCTTCGATTGTCTCTTATTAAGCGAGCAATGCTCCAGCTGTGCGCTCGCATGAATTGCTTTTGCACCTAGGTAGCACAGAGCAACGTGTCGGCACATGTGTGCCAGCAAAGTCGTATATGTTCCCTGAAGCAGGCTGAACACTCCGACTAGTGTTGCGGCTGCGGCCGCCGTTCCCTTCAGCCTCGCGGGTGACATGATAATGCAGTATGTCTCCCTCGACCACATGTCTTGGGTGTTGACTCTCGCCTGCTCAAATCCGACGACCCGCGCGTGGCGGTTCTCGCTTTCGGTTCTCTCTGCGGAAGAGGTATTACAACGTTTTTACATCCCGGCGACACCTCCTCCGATGCAATCGTATTTACTCGGTCGCACTGGCAACCCTGAAGCCGGCAGCAAACGCAGTTCGGCGAGAACTGGATTCTCAATCGAGCCAGATTTGATTGTTACCTATGGAGGTTGTCATGTTGAAGGTTGTTCTCTCGAATCCCACCACGAAGCCAGCGAGCAGAACACAGGCAGCAATGGGCAGGTCAGTCTCGGGAAGCAAAATCCGAGCTGGGCTGTTCACGTGTGCTGCGCTGATCTGCCTGACAGCTGTGTCGACAGCCGCAGACCTACCCGGCGCAACCATCACTCAGCTTTTCGCCTTCCCCTGCCCCCCTCAACAATTCGGTTCTTGTTCTAAGGGTTACGCGCCCAACGTGCTGCTCCAGGCTTCGGATGGCAACTTTTATGGCACGGCCCAACTAACCACGTTTGGCACGTCGAACCCTCAGGGTGGCACTCTGTTCAAAATCACGCCCAGCGGCCAACTAACTGTGCTCTTTACTTTTGGCCATAACACCAGCGGCAACTACGTGAACGGCGACCAGCCCGCAACCGGCCTGGTGGAGGCCAACGATGGACTGCTCTACGGCGCGACCTTTACTGGCGGCGTCAACAACAGCGGAGTGCTGTTCCGGATCAGCAAGACAGGCGCCGGGTTCAAGGTTCTCCATGATTTTTGCTCCACTGCCAACTGCGCTGACGGCAACCTTCCTGCCAGTCTCATCATGGGACACGACGGCAAACTCTATGGGACAACATTATTAGGCGGATCAAGCGTGGGGAATTGTCAGCCCCCGTTCGGCGGTTGCGGCACCATCTTCCGCTTTGCGGCGCCCAGCACTTTCACTACGTTACATGAGCTCAACGGCAGCACCGATGGCGCTGGTCCTATAGGCATAATTCAAGGTTCTGACGAGAAGTTCTACGGGACGAGCGCTGGGAACGTGTTTCGCTTTACCGCTGGAGGACAGTTCACCGTTCTTCACACCTTCTTGCCCTTCGGCATTCTGCCGACCCATGCGAGCAGCGGCGTGTTTCAGGCCTCCAATGGGAACCTGTACGGCAGCATTACCAACTATTCTCTGAGTCAGCTCCAATTCTATGAAATCAGCCCGTCCGGGAGCGGGTTTAGAGAGTTCCCATCGTTCGGCAACCGCACGAGCACGAGTTTTGTTCCTTCTCTGATTCAAGCTTCCGATGGGATTCTGTGGGACGTCGGTCCTCTATTGGGCGGCCGGGGCAAACTTATCGCTATTTCGCCCGACAGCGGCTCGTTGATCCATAGTTTTTCGTTCAGCGGTACAAGCGGCGCCTTCCCGGATGCCGCGGTGGTTCAAGGAGCGGACGGTAAGCTCTATGGCACGGCCGTTCTGGGTGGAAGCGTCGCCAATAACAAAGTACCTAACGGCACGGTCTGGACGCTCGACGCCGGCTTGCTCGCACCGGCGCCCGCGGTCGCGGCATTTAGCCCCTCGAGTGGCACCGTAGGTTCAAGGGTGACGATTCGTGGCGACAGCTTCATAGGCACTACTGCAGTAACCTTCAACGGTGTTAGCGCGGCGTTCACGGTGCTCAACGCTCACTTCATCACCACGACCGTGCCCGCTGGTGTAACCTCCGGGACCATTACGTTGACAAATGCCGGCGGCTCAACCGTCAGTACCCAGCAATTCACTGTGCCATAGCGCTACGGAGGCATCCACGATCAGGGGCGAAAACTTGCAGGCGGGAGCCGGACGGTTCCCGCCTGACTCAAGCTCCGGGCGATAAATTGTGACTTTCACATCGTTCGTTTGTCTATGGGGACGGTGCTGTCTACTAGTGTGGTGCGGGCCGACTGTTGTAAAGAGGAATCTTCATCAGCTCCTTTGCGCTTTCATTCGCACATTCCCAAACTTCGAGCGATGTGGAAGCCGATGCTATTCGCAGCGCAGCCCTCGATTACATCGAAGGATGGTATACAGGCTACGGCAGTCTGAAGGCCAACACGTAGTCGCCCTGTTTAGTGCCGAGCTTGCCGTGGCCTCCGGCGCAAATGACCAAATACTGTTTGCCCTTTATACTGTAGGTCATGGGAGTAGCTTGCCCGCCAGCGGGTAGTTCGAATCGCCAGAGCTCTTTGCCAGACTCGGAGTCGAAGGCTCGCAGATAGTTGTCCATGGCGGCGGCGGTGAAGACAAGCCCACCGGCTGTGACGATGGGACCTCCGAGTGTGATGGTCCCAGTGTTCATGCCAGGAAGAAAGCTGCCCAAAGGGACATCCCAAACTTTACTGCCTGTGAACAAATCCACTGCGGCGACCGTCCCCCATGGTGGGGCATTACAGGGAAGCCCAGTTGGCGAGAGAAGCGGTGTGCGGAACATGGCATAAGGCGCACCGGACTGCCGGGCAAATTCGCCATGCAGACGGTCCTCGCTGGTTGCGGATTTGCGAGCATCTTCGAATTGATCCCGCGGAATTAGCTTAACAAAGATGGGAAGGCGGTTGGTATTGGTGAACAGGAGGTGGCGTTGCGGATCGAATGCGGCACCGCCCCAGTTGATACCGCCAACGTTGCTCGGAAAAACCAGCGTCCCCTGCAAGCTTGGCGGAGTGAAAATCTCGCCTGTGCGGGAGGCTCTGATCTTGTCGACGCACCGCTGGAGCTCTTCGGGATTCTTACCCCAAGCATCCTCGACTGACAATTTTTCCGGAACCAGCGAAATTGTAGAAGCTGGCTGTGTTGGCCACGCGTCTTCGCCTGGGATATCACTCTTCGGCACGGAACGCTCTTCTACCGGGAGGAGCGCCGCCCCCGTGAGGCGATTGAGCAGGAAGATGCGTCCCATTTTGGTGGTGATGGCAATGGCGGGGGTGCCGGTTGCGTCTTGCCAAGTGAATAGCGTTGGTTGCGAGGCAACATCGTAATCCCAGAGATCGTGGTGGACCACCTGGAAGCCCCAGACAAAATCCCCAGTTGATGCGCGGACAGCGACAACCGAGTTCGCCCATTTGTTGTCGCCTCTGCGGATGCCGCCGTAATAGTCGGGGCTGGCGCTACCCGTGGGGATAAATACAAGGTCGCGCTCGGCATCTACCGAAATGGGTAGACCAGGCGTTGCCAGCGCCAGTGCGTGGATTGGTTTTCAGGGCCCATGGGATGGGATCGAACGACCACCGAAGCTGGCCGGTGCGGGCGTCATAGGCGCGAACGATACCGCGCTCCAGGCTGACGGCACGGTTGTCACCGATTGAAGAGCCGGTGATTACAAGATCTTTGACAATCGCGGGCGGAGACGTGACCTGATAGTCTCCGGGGTCGCGGAATTTGACGCCGCTTGCCAGATCGACTTCGCCATCGGTGCCGAAACCGTCGCAGGATTTTCCGGTGGCACCGTCCAGCGCAATAAGCCGTGCATCCAGGGTACCGATGAATATGCGGAGAGCGCAGGGTTGGTCAGCTTTAGCAGACGGGTCGTGCCAGGCGGATACACCACGAGACGTCACTTCCGAAGAACCGTATGGGAGTTCGAGCTTGGGATCGAATTCCCAGAACTTAGCGCCAGTCTCCGGATTCAGAGCTATCACGCGGTCGTAGGGCGTGCTGAGGAAAAGTTTGCCTTCCACCAAAATCGGTGTGGCTTCAAAGGCGGCTTTGTGATCGAGCTCTTCGTCATGCGGCAAGGCGGCAGTGCGATAGGTCCATGCGATTCGAAGCTGCGTAACGTTGTTGTGGTTGATCTGCCGCAGAGCGGAATAGCGCGAGCCACCGGGATCGTTGCCGTAGTTCGGCCAACCGGCATCGGTGCTCGACTGCGCGTGTCCTACGCTGACGACCCACAACAGCACGGTGAGTAACCGGATCGAAGGAACAAAACCTAGCAGGATTAAGTTTTTCATCGGCATAAGAAGTAACACAGCGAAGCGCTCCCAGCAATGATGTTTGCGGGTCCTAAATGCCGCAACCAAGTCGTGCAAGCCAGGCAACATCACGCAAAGTATTTTATGCAGTGACCCTGTAAAACCAGGCTGCTCAATTGTCAGCTAGCGAAGGGAAACATGACTCAGATGTCTTGCTGGGCAGGTATGAGTAACGGTTGCGTTCAAAGGAAAAAATGGAATGCGCATTATCTCGGGAGCTTTCAGTTTGCGACCTAACGCAAATTGCATACGATTTTTGCCATCCAACATCAACAAGTGTGCGTTTGAAGGAGAATGACAGGTGACAAGATTTCTGCTTCCAGCCATCACGTTACTGAACCTCATGGCCATCGGAAACGCGGTTAAGACCCAATCGGGTCAGACAACCTCCGTGGCCTCACCGGAACCAACGACGCAGGTCGATGCTGTATCCGCTAGAATCAACAACAGCACGCTCTCCCGGCTGGTCACGGTTGTTATCGCGGTGCTGCCAGCGCTGGCCCAATCGCCGGAGGCAGAGCAGGCAGCAAAACTTCATCGCGCTGAACAAATAGCGGATTCTGTGATGACTCAAGTCCACGAGACTTTCGATTTCGAACCGATATTGCAGAAGATGATTGCGCCTGAGTTCGTGAAATTGTTGCGCACGGAGGAAGAGAAAGCTGTCAGTGATCGTGACATGTTGCGCGTTGGCGCTGCGACGCTCACAGTGCTCTATCTGAGCCAAGTGCTGCAAGCCAGCCTCAAGAATGACGGCGCAAACTGTGAGTCGGACGTAGGCTTCCCCCCGGAGGTAAAATCCGCCATCGAGCGGTTTGATGACGCCGGTCAGGCATACCAGCGATCGGTGCAGGCTGCAGGGCAAATTGAGAATCTTCTGGGACTCGCCAGGAATGCGCGGGCGGAAATAATCAAGCACCTCCGGCCCGGCGTTTTCACGTCCGCGCCATACAAGACTTTCCTTGAGCGGTATCGCCCTAAATCCAAAGTGAGCAGCTTGCCGAATCCCTTGGACAAAGAGCCGGTTTATGAGGTTTGCAGTGAAGCGATCTGCTTCTCCATGGTGGAGCGGGATGGCGCAATGAAAATTGTCGCCATAGTCCCGGCCTGGATGGATTAAGCTCGGCCAGAACCTTCTCCGCTGTTGAATTTCATGGCTTTCTGAACCGCCTTCATATTTGAGCTACTTGCTGGTCCGATCGGCGGCGAAGTACCGTGGCAATCGTCACCAGAGCTCCACATGCTACCGCCGAAATGAGAACGAGTCTGAGGTTGTTGGGCGTTTCTTGGTCCGGCATACGGCATATCCGTCGCGGTAAGCACGGCGGTCTTGTGATCGGTGGCTGAAAGAAGCATCACTAGAAAAATAAGCACATAGGCGTGTGTTAATGTGAATCCGATCATCTGCGGACCTTCACGCCAGCTCAAGATGCTCCACTCGTAAGACAGTCGAAGAAAGAGAGCAAGCGTTCCAGGAAGCGCTACCCAACCCAGGACGACGAGCCATTTGGGAATGGAAGGGATCATCGCAGAATTTGACACCATAGAGTGGGAATGATATCAGAGCTTCAAGGAAGGCTGATCCGGCACCAAGAATCTCTCTTGTTTCCACAACACAACCTGATAAGAAGAAGGGATGCGCGGAAAAGATGAGCAACAGTGTGATGTGTTTAGCTACGTCAGCCCCGAGCAGCGAGTTCCGCAAGACCATCCGTTGCGCCCCCTGCGGGCTATGGCCGACGAGGCTTTGCACGAGTTGAAGTCTTAGAGAATGAAATGATTCTTGTATCCGTTTTACATCTGGCTTACCGCGTGTTGCGCCACGCTTTTGTGCTCCATAGTTCTACTAGAACGAATAGCGCGGAGAGGAGCTTTATGCGCTCCTTTGGCTGTCGTCGGGTTGGTCGGGTCAGACAACCTCCGTGGCCTCAGCGGAACGAACGACGCAGGTCGATGCTGTATTCGCTAGAGTCAACAATCCAAGTAAACTACATCCGTGATATTGGTTTTATATATGCGCAAAATCAAGGGAACTGATTGCGGGAGAATCGGCTGGCTGCTGGTGAGTATCTTTTTTCTGGCAGCTATAGTGACAGCCCGGCCAATGCGACCTTCCTTGCTTCAACTTACGCGATCTGCACCAGTCGTCGTGGTGGCCCAGATCGAAAGTGTTGGCGAAGGATTACTTACCGCGAAAACACGCAGAGTTATTAAGGGTAGCCAAGTCCCTAAGCGGATGAGTCTGAACGTGAATTATCCGGAGAGTGAAGGGGGGGCGGCGTGTCCCATCTCTCTCCCTGACGTCGGCGAAACGGTCGTTATATTTGCAAAGCCACAGGCGGATAGGTACGAAGCAGTGTTCGACGGCAGCGGAATCGTGTCCTCCGCGCAGTTTCACAATAGCTCTCAGAATCTGAAAGGTTATGAGGACGCGATTGGAAGGCTGGTGGAGTATGATTCGGCGACTTCGTCGCAGGATCGCGCCGCTCTCCTTTTGAGCATGCTAGAGGACGGGTATTTCAACCAGGAGTCAGCCACGCAGATCATTTATTTGGAAATAACTCCTCAGAAGTACCCCACAGAAGGGCTCGTTACCCCGTTGTTAAACCTTGCAAGAGATGCAAGGAATACCCTTCAAGTTCCCGCTATTCAGGCTCTAAGCCGGATCGGTGGGAAACCAGTCATACCAGAACTGATACAGCTATTGGATTCGGAAAATATTTACGCGCGAGAAACTGTGGCCAATGTTTTAAAAGACAAAACCAGGGTCGATCTGGGATTCGATCCGTCGGCACCCGAAGACCAGCGGGCAGAGCAGGTCAAAAAATGGTTGCAATGGTGGAATGAGAACAAAGATCGCGTGCAGCTACATCATTGAGGGAAATGACAGGGCACTACAGATTGTGGCGCTGGCTTTTAATAGCAACACGAATAGAAGGATAAAGACCGTTTCAATTCTCGAAATCGTAGAAAGGCTGGATTTGCGCACGCACATCACGCCCACCGAACTGAAGGCCGCGATTTGCGCGGCCTTCCTGATCGATATGGGCCGAGCAGGGCCTCGAGGGAGCGTCGAATCCTGGCGGCAAGCGGACCCTTGCGATAGACGGCCCAGGCGAGCATGGCGCCGTCGTTGACTTCCTGAACCAAGCGGGCGAGCTTGGCGGTGTCGCAGGGCTTCAGCTCGTGGGCGGCGACGGCGTTATCCAACAGCTTCTTGGTCTCGTCGCGCATGGTCACGAACTGTGCCAAGAGGACCGCGTGGAAGTCGGGGTCGGTAAGGTCGATTTGAAGATAAGCGAGGAAGTTGGCCATGGACTCGGGAGTTGCGGCGAAGCTACTCGACTCCACAAATAGTTCAATGAGTGCTTTGAGCGGCGAGCCGTATTTCGCGGGGGCCACAGCGAATTGCCCCGCTACATCCGCCGTCCACGATTTACAGTTGGCCAGGAGCAACTCGCGCTTGGTGCCGAAGCGCTGGATGATCGTCGCGGGATGGACTCCCGCCTCTTTGGCAACGTCGGCGAGGGTGAGTTCACGCGGGCTCCGGCGCTGCATGACGCGGGCAGCAGCGGCGAGGATTTCTGCGTCGGAGGTTTCGCGGGGGCGCGGCGACATTGTTAATCTTTGCGGGAAAGCCCAGGGTAAGAATAACTGAATAGCCGTTTATTATCCACTTGACATTACTGAATGGCCGTTTATTATTGAAGTCCTGTTTCTCTGAAAGGTGCCGCATGACATCGAAGTCTTTGTACCCGCTTCCCCAAGGCTGCGGAAAGACAGGAGGAGAAGATGAACCCCACGAATTCAGAACCGCGGTTGCAGAAGAGGCGCCGCGTCTAGGGCTATCGGCCCCGCTCGCGGCGCTTTGGTGGGATGCAAAAGGGGATTGGGCCCGCGCCCACGCACTGGTTGACGAACTGGAGACTGTGGATGGCATGGCCGTTCACGCTTACCTGCACCGCAAGGAGGGCTCTGCCTCGAACGCTGATTACTGGTACCAGCGCTCCGGGCGCAGCTTTCACCGGCCCACGCTCGACGCCGAGTGGGCGGCGCTGGTCGAGGGGTTGCTGTCCCTGGGAAGGCATGAGCGGCATTACAACTTTTGGGCGGAGGTAAATAGGAATGGCTGAAGTGCCGAAGAAAGTGGCGAAGATACAATTGCAAGGCAAGAGCGCGTTGGTTGCCGGAGCAATCCGCGGGGCGGCCACAGGTGAGGAGTCTGCGATGACGGTTACTGTCTTTATCGGCACCAGCGTCGACGGCTTTATTGCGCGACCGAACGACGATCTCGACTTTCTGCCGGAGGGAGGCGGCGAACCCCATGGCTACAACGAGTTTATAGCAAGCGTCGACGCGATTGTGATAGGTCGCAAGACCTTCGAGAAGGTTCTGACTTTAGGGCCCTGGCCGTATGGTGACAAGCGCGTGGTGGTGCTGAGTAGCCGCCCCGTCGACCTGTCCGCGGCCAGCGGAGGCGTTGTTGAACAGATGGCCGGGACTCCGGCTGAGATTGTTTCGCAACTCGCTGAGAGTGGTGCCCACCACCTCTACGTCGACGGTGGGATCACCATTCAAAGGTTCCTGCGCGCGGGGCTCATTCAGCGCCTGATTATCACTCGCGTACCTGTGCTTATTGGAGACGGAGTTCCTCTCTTCGGCACCCTACCGCACGATATTCGGCTACAACACGTAGCGACTCGGCACTATCCGAGCGGCTTGGTTCAGAGTGAGTACCATGTTGCCGCTTGACAATCGCTTGGAGCTGTCGCGGCATGTGATCGCGGTATCAAAGAGGCTCATTCCCAGGAATTCGCTGTTATGTCTTGGTGATTATCATGTACTGCGAGAGGTCCGAGGGGGCAAAGGAGCGATTTGAGATGTTTCCCCATCTGCCTCTGGTGTCTCTCTCTGGCCTTTTGGACTGACTCACTACCCACTTGGCGAGCTGGTTTGGTTCGCGCGGGCGCTTTTCCTTTGCCGAATGATGACTGACACAAGTTACCCCCACGGTCTGAAGACGCGCTCATTCTCTGAGGATCGCACCCGGCCCCGGATGTGAAAACGCTAGTCGCCGGTATCAAACGCCGGCACAAGGTCTGGACATTGGTCAATGACGTGTGGGGCGGCGACGCGCTCACCGGGTCGAAGCGCAAGAATTATTTTTCGAAATTACCGATGGGGATGCTTTTTACTACCGCGGTAACCTTTTTCATGATTTTCGTCATACGGCCGGCCTTCGCCATCGCGCGCGAGCTGCGCAAACGAGACATTATTTCGGTGGCGTTGACTCCGGGCTTTCTGCGTTCTGAAAGGGTACTACTTTCCGTACTTCTTCCTAGCATACTTGCCCCAGTCCGGCTCTGCCGAGAGATGTGAGCTTTACGGAGGAACATGAAATGATCCTGACCGAAGAAACCTCCAGTTCGCGGCTCTCTTTGGAAAAGATAGAGAGAGCGTCGCAGTTCATTGATCCTGTATTTTTGAACACGCCGCAGTTTCACAGCGACATCTTGAGCCGGAGGCTGGAGATGGAGGTGGTTCTGAAGATTGAAACCGTCAATCCAATTCGGTCCTTCAAGGGACGAGGCGCCGATTTTCTCACGGCTTGTTTGCCGTCCGTGCCGCAAACCCTCGTGTGTGCGTCAGCGGGTAACTTTGGTCAGGGTCTGGCCTATGCGGCACGGAAGCGAGGCTTTCGCGTTGTTGTTTTTGCCGCTCAGTCAGCGAATCCTTTGAAGGTAGAGCGGATGCGTGAAATGGGTGCCGAGGTTCGACTTTTCGGCCGAGACTTCGACCAGGCTAAGGATGAGGCCCGCCGGTTTGCCGAACATACTCGGGCGCGATTTATCGAGGATGGGAGAGAACCAGAAATCGCGGAGGGAGCAGGCACCATCGCGGTTGAGCTCTGGCGCCAGGCCAAGCAGTTTGACGCTCTTCTTGTTCCGTTGGGAGACGGGGCCCTTCTTGCAGGAATCGGGAGATGGATGAAAACGCATTCGCCCTCTACGCGCATTGTGGGCGTTTGCGCGGCGGGAGCTCCGGCAATGGCAATGTCATGGCGAGAAGGCAAAATGCGTTCGACCGAAACCACATCCACGATCGCCGATGGCATCGACACGCGCGTGCCGGTCCCCGAATCGCTGCTCAATCTAGCGGGACTTATGGATGAAGTCCTGCTGGTGGAGGATAAATCGCTGATCGAGGCAATACGCTTGGTTTTTCGCTACCACGGTTTGGTGATAGAACCGGCGGGAGCGGCAGGCCTCGCAGCCGTAATCACCTACAAGGAGCAATTTCGAGGGGCACGGGTAGCCACACCGCTTTGCGGTGGCAATCTAACTTCGGACCAGATACGGCGCTGGCTTATGGAACCGGAATGATCGCGGGCTCGTAACATGACCGCTGCGCCCAAATGCGGTGGGATCCTCAACAATCCGGTTCAATATTCGTCGAAGTATCGCTGGATTTTGTTCGGAACTGAGTGCATTGAGAGGTCGCATCGAAGAACGCCACGACCTCGGGTGTTGGGATTCGCTGTCCCCCGCTTGTTGTAGAAGCGCACCACTGCCCGGCTCGGCGTCTCCAGATTGGTCACGATGAACCCCACACGTGGGAACAACTCCCCAGCATGAAACTCTACCTTTGCTACTACTCTTCGCGCCCTTTTCCAGCTGGCAGCCTGATAGAGAAAGCCCTTGTACCACACCATGGGTTTGTGACCGGGCCGCCCCACCGGGCGCGTCAGCAGTTCTTCAATATCGCGCAGCAGGTTGTCGTTCGCAGGGAGCCGAATCGCATATTTCACTCCGCGCTCTTCCAGCGCTTCGTAGATCTCCGGTTTGGCAAACGCGGCATCGGCCCGAAACACCACTTGCTTCCCTTGTTCCTGCTGCGCTCGATTTCCGGCAGAAGCACTTCCTCCCAGTCCTTTGCACTGTGCACGTTGCCCGGTCGCAACTCCGCACCGAGACAGTCTCCTTCCTCGTTGAACAGGAGCAGCGGGTGATAGTAGGTGGACTCGAAGTGTCCGTTGTAGGCACTGTGCTCCTGTTCTCCGTAGACCGGGATTTCGACGCCACAAGTTGCTTCCGCCTTCTGAAGCGGGGCGGCCTTTTATAATGCATTGAAATTCCTTGAAAGTTGCGCCCCTGAAAAGACTCCGCACTTCGGGTCGTCCATCTGCATTCGACTGGAACGTGGTGCGTGAGGCGGCCATGACTACCTTTTGGAATCACCGGTATGAAGGGACCTCGATCGCTGGTCTCGCATAGCTGATGAAACACGCGAGTCCGCTCAGCGCGAACTCTGCGCATATGCCGGGATTACCAAGACCAATTTGCGCGAATTTCAACCCTGTCGTACTTTTCGGCTTGCAAAGGCGGCGAAACGAGCTGCTGGCCGGACTGCGCCCGCTAACTTCGAGTGGTCGTCTGCGAAATGAGTTATTGCCATGAAGTTCGATCTCTGTTGGCTTGATTCCGTAGACGTAAATGCCATCCCTGTGCGGGTCATCGGCTGCCAGCACGAGGGCGCTTGGGATTTTCCGAATCTCGTAGATGCTCATGAGATATTCCCCGAGCTTGACCCCTATCGAAGGTCAACCAGGTTCACTGCGGCCATGCGCGGCGAGGTTAACAATGCGCCGGCATTGCGCTTTGAGACTTGGGCGGCTTACGAGGTCTATTCCATGTGACCGTCAACAGGACGACACGATCTCTATTGTTCAGACTTCATCCCCAGCTTGAATTCGAACCATGCGACACCTAGCGCCGGTGCCTTGAAGGCGTGTCCAAGTGGTTGAAACTACTTGAAAGCAACGTTCTGAAAAAGCGGAGGTTGGCGCGTTTCAAGCGCAATTGCATCGGTGTTCATTTTGTTGCGAAACGTGGGTCAAACCAGGGTCAAGTAAGCGTGAATCGTGTGTATTTATGCGTTGTCGAACGTTGTCATCTGCGCCGCAAAGTTGTTGAAAGAGCGATAACCGCTCTGACTGTTAACCGGAGGGCCCACGACCTAGGAGGTGCTCAAGGCAGACTGTAGATTGGTGATTAATTGACGCGAGCGCGCGTAGCCGGTAGCGGTTGTTCCCGCAGTTGCGGCGCAAAGCTGTAAAAGTCACAGTCGGGCAGCTTGCGAAATCCCAAGTCAAACCAAAATGTTTCTACTTTGCCAAAATCCGCTAATCTGCTGGCTTCAAACCCGGGCGTTTTCCTCAGATGCTGATTCTCTGGCGCGTTCCAGTTCAAATACTGTAAGGCAAAGGGCTTGCAGGTAACCAACCCACAGCTGGATCCGAAGGTCGCGATCAGAGTGCGAACAACTTGAGCACCGATCCCTTTACCTCGCCAGGCGGGTTCGAGTTCTATCTTTTCGATGTAGAGTACGTCGTGGCCAGGTATCTCGTCCGAGTACAGTTTCTGAACTGATTGTTTCCAGTCGTGAGTTTCAGGATCAAGAAGTGCTTCAAAGCATTCATTAGTCGATTCGCCAATTGAATCCATTGCCTCAAACGTGTTCTCTCCCTCATCCATCGCCCGACCTCGCTGAAGGATGTATGCACCGATCTCCCCGATCTTAGACTCTTCGTCCGAGTCTTCGTTGGTCTCGAGGATGTCGCCGTGAATGAACGGGGCAACGCGGCTGGGTTCGTCATCTTCGCAGTCGACTTGAATGATGAAGCGTACGGTCGGCATGCCTTAAATCACTTTCCTTCCATTCAAGGATAGTCCTCAGGTTGATGGGCCCTTAATGGTTCGACGATTGATTCTAACAGTGATGCCTCTCAGGGCTCGAAACAGAAGGACTGACGTCACAGAACTCCTTATCTGGAAACTCGATTCGATTTCTCCCTTCAGTGAGCGGCTCAGTCCGCTTCTTTTGCCCGCCATCTGATTCGACGATTTAACAAAAACCTGCAACCGCACATCTGGGTAATGATCGTCTTCTCGGATCGCCGTTATTTTCATGATGCTCTTGATGCTCATTCGTTCCGCCTTAACCTTTGCAGGGTTCTGTGGAGTCAAGGAGGTTGCATGACCGCTGCCTCCTTCCATCCCACTGGTCCCATTGTTTCTTTGTGGTGGTCCGACGAACCGATTATTGATTGTCACTGTGTCCGTGATGTAGCCACGTGTTAGCCCTTCAGTCAACTCGGGGGAAGACTTCGACCAAATTTGCCCCCTACCCCGACCTGCTGTCCCGGCCTGAGCAAGAGCAAAGTAGGACAAATTGAAATTCGTCCAAATTGAGGGGACTTAGGCGAATGAGTCGGGTCACGGTATCCCGCTGCCAGGTGTCAGGGTTCATAGTGTAGAGGTCTCTGGAGGACGCATTCGCCTCGGACGAGGCATTTCCCGGAATTTTGACGAATTCTGGAACGGTATTAGAACAGGCTTGGAGCCGGACAGCGATAGGGAGGTTCCATGTCGAATTCGCAATCAACTTTCGAAGTTCACCGAAGTACATCAGGGCAGGATGATGGACGATCAGCTGAATTTGAGCCAATTCTCGAAACCGAAGAGGCGGCCCAACTCTTACACATACACCCTAAAACTCTCCAGAAAAAGGCGCGCAGCGGCGAAATCCCCGGGTTTCGGGTGGGGAAAATTTGGGCCTTTCGTAGATCGGCGCTGAACAAGTGGATCGAAAGCAAAATGGCCAGCTAAAGCAAGCTCAGCAACTAAGTCTTGTCCGTTGTTTCGTTACTGCGGGGTGTAAAACGGCCGGGCCGAAGTGCTTCAAGGAATTATTTAAAAGGGGCAGGTCTCAAGAATGAACGCCAAGTTTCGACTGACGCTGGATCGAGAGGTTCTACGGCAACAATCGCCGCGGGTCGGCTCTGGACAACGGAATCGGTCCTACGCTAACGTCTTACTCAGCTCAATTGATCAGTCCGCGACATGGAAAAAGGAGTTTTCATGAAGCGGATGAAAGTGCAGTTCGGAACGATAGATCGGAAAGAACGTAAGAAAGGCCCGGACGTGTGGGTGCTGCGGTTTTTTCGGGAGAAGGACAACAAGCGAGTGTATGCCAGCGAGATCATCGGAACCCTGGACGAATATCCGACGATCGCGCAGGCAGCCGCAGCCGCCGAAAGCGCCCGGATCGGGATTAACGGCGGTAAACCGTGCGTTCGCCCCACGATGGGCGGCTTGATCGACCGTTACATTACCGACAAGCTGCCTGACCGTTATGCGACCAGAAAGGGCTACCTGTCCTGCTTGACAGTTCACGTCAAGCCGAAATGGGGGGCCTGCACTTTGGAGGAGTTGGGAAAGTCGGCCTTCGAAGTGGAGAAGTGGTTTGAGGGCCTGGATCTGGCGCCCAAGACCAAGGGGAACATCAAGGCACTGATGAACCGCTTGTTCGAGTGCGCGATGAAATGGGGTCTATACCCGATCGTGCGGAACCCGATGGAACTGGTCGAAATCAAGGGCCGGACAAAACGGCAGCGAAGACGCAGAGTCCTGACCTACGAAGAGTTCTCGCACCTGCTCGGCTTCCTCCGGCAGCCCTATCGAACGATGGTGCTGGTGGCCCAGTGTTTGGGTTTGCGGGTTAGTGAAGTGATGGCTCTCAAGTGGAGTGATTTCGACTTCGAGCGCCTCACGCTCAGGGTAGAGCGCGGGATTGTCGGCGGCCGGGTGGATGACGTCAAATCCGAATATTCGGAAGACGATCTCCCGCTCGATCCCGACTTTGCCGCAGTGATGTTGGAATGGCAACGGCAGTGTCCGAAGGTGGAGGAGGGCTGGATTTTCGCCAATCCAGACACTTCGAAACCATATTGGCCGGACGCCGCCTGCCAGGACCACATCCGCCCCGCAGGCAAAGCTGCCGGGCTCGGAGATGACATCGGTTGGCACACGTTCCGTCACACCTATCGCGCGTGGCTGGACGAGTGCGATGCGCCAATCTCCATGCAGCGGGAGTTGATGAGGCACGCTTCCATTCAGACGACGATGGATGTCTACGGTCGCTCTTCCAGGGTGAGCGAAGCGAAGCGGGCCATGAACAGCAAGGTGGTCAAGATGGCGCTGAAACCGGCGCCGGATGCGGGAAAGGCAAAAGCAAATGGCTCAGGAGGGAACCATTTGAAGGTTGCCCAATGATTCTCCCTCAAGTCTCCCTCGAGACCAACACGCAATCGATTGTAAGTGATTGAAAAGGTTGGTTGCGGGGGGTGGATTTGAACCACCGACCTTTGGGTTATGAGCCCAACGAGCTACCAGACTGCTCCACCCCGCAAATTGATAATAACAGTGCGTTTAGGACCGGTCAAACTTCGTCAAACTTGATCAGCAGTTTAGCTTGTGCGTGGGGACCGATTTTTGGCTTTCTTTTATGCCAGTCGGTCTCTTGCTGGTAGGCGCGGGCGAGGGCCAAGACCTTGTCTTCGGCTCCAGGTGCTCCTGCGATTTGCAGGCCGATTGGCAACCCTGATTGGGAGAAGCCGCAGGGAACCGAGATCGCAGGTAGTCCCAGGCCGTTGAATGGACGCGTATTTCTCAGCATCACCATTTCTTTCTTGCGCAGATTCTGGGGTGCAGCTTCCAGTTTCGCAATGGACGGCGGCAACACTGGACAGGTGGGCGTCACCATAAGGTCGATCTGCTCAAAAAGCCTCAATATTTCTCGCCGAGAGAGCAGAAGCTCGCGGTATTTTTCGACATACTCCACGGCAGTCACATCAGCCCCGGTGCGAATGCGTCGCAGAGTTTCAGGATGATATTTCTTTTCATGCTGAGGCAAATATCGCTGGTGAAAGACGTAGGGCTCACATCGCACCACAGTCCGGTCAACGTCGGTAGAAAGATTGATCTCCTGGACTCCCGCGGTAAGCCGGCCCAGCATTTTAACTGCGGCATTGACGACAGTTTCAATCTCCACGTCAATCTCCCGCCAGAAATCCTGAGGAGTTCCCAGTCGCAGAGACGAGGTCGTTTCTTCCATAGCTGCGGGGTAATGCACGGCTGGAAATTTCTGGCAGTAGAAATCCTGAGGATCGTAACTGGCAATCACTTGAAGCAGCAATGCCGAATCAACCACAGTACGGGCCATGGGGCCAACGTGGTCGTAAGACCAGGAGAGTGGAATAACGCCTCTGGCGCTTACCAGTCCATAGGTCGGTTTGAGTCCAACGATCCCGCAGCAGGTGGCCGGCAGGCGGATTGAGCCAGCAGTGTCTGTCCCGATTGCGCCATAGCAGAGTGCTGCGGCAACGGCCGCGGCTGATCCGGAAGACGATCCTCCGGTGATGTGCGCCGGGTCCCAGGGGTTCCGCACAATTCCAAAATGGCTAATCATGGAACTGCCGCCATAAGCAAACTCATGCAGATTCAACTTGCCTAGCAGGACAGCTCCGGCGGCCTTCAGTCGATACACCACGTGCGCGTCATGCTCAGGAATGTAATCTTCCAAAACGGCACTTGCGGCCGTGGTCCTAACTCCCGCAGTTTCCAGCAGGTCCTTCACCGCGAGAGGAATGCCATGCAATGGGCCTTTCCAGTTTCCACGAGAAATCTCCTCCTCGGCTGTCTGGGCTTCCTGCAAAGCAGATTCGGCGGTGACGGTAATAAATGCTTTCAGCACTGGATCCAGCCGCTCAATTCGGTTTAGACAAGCGCGGGTCAGCTCAACCGGAGAGACAGCGCGTGTTTGCACCAGGCGACTGGCTTCCGCTAGATCAAGCCATGCCAAGTCTTGTACGGAATTCATGGCAGTGAGAATACCACTCGGGCCAGACTTTAGTTCCTAGCCTTTGACCCTTGGCGTTAAGCCGCTTCTTTATGCCCATAGATCGCCAGGGTTGCATTTATTCTTTGATCAGCCTTTTATCAGTCGAATCAGTGTTATCAGCGGTAAGGTTTTAACGTTCCATTGCGTCCTTACCTGTTAAAGCGCAAACGGCTTGTGCTCACTGCTGCTTCAACGTACACTCAACCACATCAACACTTTCTATTTGTGGATCTTTCTTGCCCCTGGAAGCACAAGGCGATGCCTTTCCGGCGACGCGCCACTCCGTAATATATGCGGCCCAGAGTGATGATCCTGTCCAGCGCTCCCGGGCGATTGACGCGATAACTACTTTCTACTGGAAGCCGGTGTATAAGTATGTGCGCTTGCGTTGGAACGTGGACCCTGAAGATGCGCGGGATTTTACCCAGGACTTCTTTGTTCGTTTAATCGAAAAGGACTTCCTCGATTCTTACAATCCTGCAAAAGGGCGACTGCGAACATTTCTAAGGACGTGTATCGACAGATTGTTTCTAAACCAGTCGCGGGATGCCCAGCGAGCCAAGCGCGGTGGCGGAGTTGCGCACCAGGTGCTGGATTTTGAAGAGGCCGAGCGTGAATTAGGCAATGCAGTCAATCAGTCTGGCTCACCAGAGGATTATTTCGAAAAGGAATGGATTCGCACTCTTTTTACGCTCGTGGTCGAGCAACTGCGTACTTATTGTGAATCTTCGGGAAAGATGATCCATTTCGATTTGTTCGAACGCTACGATCTTGATGATAGCGATTCCCGTCCATCCTATGCGGGCCTTGCTGAGATGTTTAGCCTTGCCGTCACCGACGTTACCAACTACCTTGCTTTTGCCCGCCGGGAGTTTCGTCGCTGCGTGCTCGAACAGCTCCGGGAAATGACCGGCAGTGAAGAGGAGTTTCGGCGGGAAGCCCACTTTTTACTGGGGGCAGCCCCAAAATGAAATGGCTCTCAGATCAAGTCGTCTCACAATTGCAGGCTGGAGTGCAATTACCCGATCTGACCGGCACCCGGTATCGCGCCATCAAGTTTCTCGCCCGCGGTGGAATGGGAATCGTCTGGCTGGCGGAAGACACGATCTTACGCCGCAATGTGGCCCTTAAGGTTCTTGATTTTGATAGCAGCTCAGGTGAGCTTGCTGCGCGATTGGCGCGCGAGGCTTTGGTTCTGGCGCATCTGGAACATCCCGGAATTGTTCCTGTCCACGACGCCGGCACACTTCCGGATGGGCGCACCTTCTACTGCATGAAGTACGTAGAAGGGCGGACACTGAACCAATATGTGTCCCACGCGACAGTACCGGAGCGGCTCCGTCTATTGCAACGCGTTGCAGAGCCTCTGGCTTTTGCGCATTCTCGGGGAATTGTTCATCGTGATTTGAAACCCAGCAATATCATGGTGGGCGCTTTTGGCGAGGTGCTGATCATGGATTGGGGGCTCGCCAAGATCATGAACAGTTCAGTCGAGGCTCCTGACTGCACGACTCATCGCACATCTGAGACTCCAACCTCTGTTGATGCACTGCTGCCCACCTCCCACGGAAGGATCCTTGGGACACCCGGCTATATGTCTCCCGAGCAGGAACGCGGAGATGCCGAGCGAGTAGACGAGCGGACCGATGTATTTGCTTTGGGGGCGGTTCTGAATTTCATGCTGACCGGAGCTACGCCAGAGGTGTCCGATCCACGATTGATGGCAAGACCATTACAAGCTATCTGCAGGAAGGCGATGGCGCCCGAGATTTCCGCCAGATACGCGTCCGTGCAGGAGTTGAGTGCCGACATTGGCAGATACCTGGAAGGGTCTCCGGTGAGCGCCTATCGTGAGAGTATTCCTGAACGCGCTCTGCGGCTGTATACACGTCATCGCACCGCTGTGGTCCTGGTCTTGGCTTATCTGGTGATGCGGGTCCTCTTTATTTTATTTTCGCGCCGGTAAATTTAAAGGATTTGCAGAAAACGGGTAATAGTCACAATAGAAAGACATTTTCCATTATGGAGGTCAGGAGAATCATGAACAAAATTTTGCTAGGCCTTATTTTGGGCGGGGTATTGGGTATCTTCGACGGGCTTACATCGTGGTTTACGCCGGCAGTCAGGAAGGATCTTCTGGGAATCGTAATCGGCTCAACCGGCAAGGGAATCATCGCTGGAATCCTGATAGGAGTGTTTGCCCGCAAGGTGCAGTCTCTGGCCTTGGGCATTCTATTTGGATTGAGTGTGGGCTTGCTGCTGGCCTTTGTTATTGCGCAGATGCAGCATGGATATTACTTCCAGATCATGCTGCCGGGCGGCATGGTCGGGCTAATCGTTGGCTATGCCACCCAAAAGTATGGGGCTTCGGTGCGGGCACAGCGCGCTTGAATAGTTGCTGTGTGGTTTCCATAGATTAACGTGCAAAAAGATTAATTAAGGAGAAATTGAGCGATGAATCGCGTAATCCACTTTGAATTAGGAGCAGATGACCCTGATCGTGCGGCAAGTTTCTATCGCACCACCTTCGGCTGGGAGGCCACCAAATGGGGAGGACCGGAAGAATACTGGCTCATCAAGACCGGACCAGATGGCCAACCCGGCATTAACGGCGGTATCATGCGTCACAAAGATGCCATGCCCAGAACGGTTAACACCATCCAGGTTTCTTCCATTGAAGAATTTGCGGACAGAGTAGCGCGCAACGGTGGCCAGATAGTAGTGCCCAAGATGGCCATCCCGGGCGTAGGGTATCAGGCTTATTGTCTCGATACTGAAGGCAACATCTTCGGCATTCATACACCCGATGCCGAGGCAAAATAGCGTTGAATACCTAATCCCTTTTTGTTGTCCAAGGCTAATTGCCATTTGCTAGTTGCTCTTAAGCTGCCAACACCTGCCATGCTGTCCGGTAGGTGTTGGCGTGGGCTTCCACGCTCAGCTCGATCGGCTTGGAAGTATCCGCCGCCCAGGGTCAATACCAGTGGAATATTGGCCTGTGCAAAAAAGACGAATTGTCATCCCTTGGCTTTCTGTTCTATGACTAGATAGAGCAATGGCAGCCCTTTCTTCACTCTCACAACTCATTTTATAGACGCACCTCTAAGAGGTGCTGCTACTGTCCGGTTCCGGACAGTGTTTTTCAGTAATGGACAGTTTCAAGCTGCAGATCGTACGAACAAAATTAAGTTTGGATCGTCAAATCAGTAAGTTAGCAAGCTTTTAGGGTTTGGCAAAGGATGTGCGCTTATCAACAGCGCTATGGATATAGCTCGTCCTGAATCTGTAATTAAGAGTCGGCGCCGCAAGCGCATGTTATTGGCCGCTGTTGCGGTTATCGCCATTGCGGGAATTACCCTGGGTGTCTCCAAACTTAAGCCTGCGCTCCAAACCGTAGAAGGCGGGAATGTGTGGCCGGACACCGTGAAACGTGGCTCCATGCTCCGCCAAGTGCGTGGACTGGGTTCACTGGTGCCTTTGGACATACGTTGGATTCCAGCGGAGACCGATGCCACCGTAGAGCGCATTCTCATTTGGGCTGGAACGCCGGTCAAAGCCGATAGCATCATCATGGAACTCTCCAATCCACAAGTCCAGCAGGAAGCGATGGATGCCGAGTTGCAACTGAAGTCGGCGGAAGCTGATTTTCAAAATACCCGGGTAAAGGTAGAAGGCGATCTTCTTGCGCAGAAAGCCGCAGCAGCTACCGTTAAAGCAGAGTACGACGATGCCAAGGCCACGGCAGACGCAAACCGGGAGCTGGTCAAGATTGGAGTGCTTTCCAATCAGACCTTGCAGACCTCAGTGGGCAAAGAAAAGGAACTTGCGATTCGCAACAAGATTGAGCAAGACCGGATCGACATGAACGCCAAGGCCATCGCTACACAATTGGCGGTGCAGCAGGCCAAGATCGATCAGATGCGTGCCCTGGTGGATCTCAAGCGGAAACATCTTGAAGCCTTAAGAGTGCGTGCCGGCATCAATGGCGTGTTGCAGGAACTACCGGTACAAGTAGGGCAGCGATTTACCGCCGGTACTACAGTGGCAAAGGTGGCTGAGCCTCAACATCTCAAAGCGGAGTTGAAGATTCCTGAGACCCAAGCTAAAGATATTGTTGTTGGCCAATATGCCGAGGTTGATACCCATAATGGCATTATCAAGGGCGCAGTAATGCGCAAAGATCCATCTGTACAAAACGGCACGGTAACGGTCGATGTAAGGCTGGACGGTGTTTTACCCTCGGGCGCGATTGCTGACTTGAGTGTCGACGGCACCGTAACCTTGGAGACTCTGAATAACGTGCTGTTTGTCGGCCGTCCCGCTTTTGGCCAGGAAAAGAGCACCGTAGGCATGTTCAAGTATGATCCCGACGGCAAGACCGCAACCCGCGTCCAGGTGCAACTGGGACGCAGTTCGGTACAGGCGGTCGAGATCATTAGCGGACTGAAGGAAGGCGACAAAGTGATCCTTTCCGATATGTCGCGTTATGAAACTGCTGAGCGGGTTCGTCTGGAATAGTTTATTTGGAGTGATAACTGCACTTGCAGGAATTAGTACTTAGTGTTCTCGACAAAATCGTAACTCTGAACAGGAGATTAAAACCGTGGCATCAAACGCACAGCCGCTCATCACCCTGGAAAACGTGACCAAGGTTTTCTATACAGACGAGGTGGAGACGCACGCTCTCTCCGGAATCCATCTGGATATAAAGAAGGGCGAATATCTTTCCATTGCTGGACCGTCAGGCTGCGGTAAATCAACCCTCCTGTCGATTATCGGGCTCCTCGATTCGCCAACCGACGGTACTTATGTGCTGAACAACAAGACCGTCCAGGGTTTGGATTTCTCCGAACGCGCGAGGATCCGGAACCAGGAGATCGGGTTCATTTTCCAGAGCTTCAATTTGATTGGCGATCTTAATGTCTATGAGAATGTCGAACTTCCTCTGACTTATCGTTCCATGTCGTCAGTGGAGCGCAAGCGGCGCGTGCAGGAGGCCCTGGAGAAAGTGGGCATGGCGCACCGGATGCGGCACTATCCTTCCCAACTCTCCGGCGGTCAACAGCAGCGCGTTGCCGTAGCTCGCGCTCTGGCCGGCTCGCCTTCGATCCTGCTGGCTGATGAGCCTACCGGAAACCTCGATTCACGCAATGGCGAAGCAGTCATGGAGCTGTTGCAGCAATTGCACCGCGAAGGCGCAACCATCTGCATGGTCACCCACGATCCGCGCTTTGCCAGACATGCTGACAGAACAGTCCACATGTTCGATGGCAAGGTCGTCGAAGAGACCGAGGCTGCGCGCCAGGCCGCGGAAGTCCACTAAAGAGAATTTTTCTGGCGGGTAAGTGGTGAGTTATAGCTGTGCATGCCCCCTTGCCAATTACCCGCGTTTTTTCGCTCCAAAAGCCGATGGCAAGCGGTAACTTTCACCCCTTTCGGCAGCGATATCCAGCCACTGTTCGTTTCCGCACAGCACAGTTCAATAGCGAACACCCAATGCCATGCATGTCCGGTAGCTTTCCTCACGCTAATCTCCTGTTTTCAGATACTTACTCTCGCTGAGCATTCGGCATGAGAAATGCCTTTCTTATGTAGTAAGAACTGCTCTACCATGCCCCAAATGCTCAAACATTGAAAAGCCAAGGCTAAGTACTGCTTATGACAACTTTGCTTCAAGACATTCGTTATGGACTGCGCATGCTGCGCAAATCGCCCGGCTTCACCGCCATCGCTGTAATCACTCTGGCGCTGGGTATTGGCGCCAACACAGCCATCTTCAGCATCGTAGATGCTGTTCTGTTGCGGCCCCTGCCATATCCCGACTCTGATCGCCTGGTGTACATGACGGAGATGACCCAGCAGCCGAATGGTGGCGCCACAGAAGGTGCCGTCTCGTATCCCGACTTTTTTGACTGGCGCGCGGGAAACCATACATTTGAAGGCATGGCGAGCTACCGCGATGATGATTTCACCTTGATCGGCAGTGGTGATCCGAGGCATATCTCTGGTGAGACTGTCTCCAGCGAGTTTTTTTCCGTACTGCAGGTCCAGCCATTTCTTGGTCGTGGGTTTCGCCTGGAAGAAGAAAAGCCCGGAACAAGAGTTGTGGTGCTCAGTCATGAACTCTGGCAATCAGCGTTTGGCGCGGACCGAGATGTGGTTGGTCGGAACATTACCTTAAATCGCCGGAGTTACCTCGTGGCCGGAGTGATGCCAGCCGGTTTTACGTTTCCTATCCAGGGAAGCTCGCCGAAGCTTTGGACAACCTTTGCGCTTGACGCCGAGGTTACTACTCCAGGGGAAACACCGAACACAGCCGAGCGCGGAAGCCATTCTCTCCGGGTAATCGCCCGACTGAAGCGTGGAGTGACTGTGGAGCGGGCAAGGGAAGAGATGAGCTTGATGTCCCAAGCCCTGGCCAAGCAGTACCCCGACACCAACTCCCGCCATGCTGCGATCGCAGTTGTACTCGAGTTGGAACATCTGGTCGGAGACCGGCGTACCGCCTTGGTGGTCTTGGTGATGTTTGTTGGTTGCGTATTGCTGATTGCCTGCGTTAATGTGGCCAATCTCCTGCTCGTCCGTGCCAGCAAGCGCAGTAAAGAGATTGCGGTCCGTTCTGCATTAGGCGCGGCACGAATGCGCGTTGTGCGTCAGTTGCTCACCGAAAGTTTTCTGCTGGGCCTCGGCGGAGCTGCCCTGGGCATTCCAATGGCGTCCTGGGCCATCAAACTGTTTTCCAGTCTCAACGCTCAGAACCTCCCCAGGATGCAATACGCGGCAGTCGATACTCGTGTGCTGGCCTTCACCTTCGTTGTGGCCATAGCGACCAGTTTTATCTTCGGACTGGTCCCGGCCCTGCGTGCCTCAAATCCCAACCTGGTGCAGTTTTTGAAAGAAGGAGGGCGAGGAACGAGCACGGGAACTTCTCACCAGCGTCTGCGCAGTGCGCTGGTGATTGCCGAGACAGCGATGGGCCTTATGCTGCTGGTCACCGCTGGTCTGCTGCTTCGCAGTTTTCATCGTTTGTTGGCGGTCGATCCAGGTTTCAATCCGGACCATGTGCTGACTTTTACCTTTGATTTGCCCGAGGCCAAATACAACGAGAACCAGCAGGTGCAGTTTTACCAGCATCTTTTGCCGCGCTTGAAAGCCCTTCCAGGAGTCAACCTGGTGAGCGGCATTCAGCCTCTTCCATTGAGCAATGGCCGCATTGTCGTCACATTTCAAATTGAAGGGCATCCGGTTCCTAAGGCGGAAGCGCCTTTCGCCGATCTGCGGATCAGCAGTCCTGAATATTTCCATACTCTTGGCATACCCTTGATCAGCGGCCGGGATTTTAACGAGCGCGACGACACCAAATCTCCGTTTGTGGTCGTTATCAATCAGGCGTTCGCCCAGCGTTTCTTCCCCAATGAAAATCCTTTGGGCAAGCGTATTACTCCCGGTATTGGCGGTAGCAGCGAGAGAACGCCGCGGGAGATTGTAGGTGTGGTCGGAAATGTAAAGCATCGAAAGCTGAGCTCCGAATTTACCCCTGAGTATTACCTGCCCTACCCTCAAGTTCCTGGGGCAGGTATGACGATCTGTATCAAGACTGCCGGTGATCCACCAGCTCTGGCCCCTGAGGTGCGAAGAGAAATTGCTTCCATGGATGCGGACTTGCCACTTTACGATATGCAGACGCTGGATGATTATGTTACGGCTTCTGTGGGGCAGTCGCGGTTCCATGCCAGATTACTGGAAGCCTTTGCTTTTCTCGCACTGATCCTGACCGCAGTTGGGCTCTATGGCGTGGTGGCTTACTCCGCGGCTCAACGTACTCATGAAATTGGTATTCGCATTACTTTGGGGGCGACTAGAGCAAGCGTGCTCCACATGATTCTAAAGGCCGGACTGAAGATTGCAGCCATTGGAGTATGTATTGGAGTCGCGGGCGCCCTTGCGGCTACGCATTGGCTAAGCTCGTTGCTGTTCGGTATTCATCCCTTGGATGCCCTCACGTTTATATCCGTCATAGTAATACTTGGTGTGGTCTCGCTGCTGGCCAGCTATATTCCAGCACGCCGGGCCACCAAGGTAGATCCGATGATTGCGCTGAGATATGAATGAGCAAGAATCGAGAAGAATCGGGAGATCGGATCATCGGGTGATCGGGGGTAGTGTGGACTCAGAGCTTGGACTAAGGGCCAATGGCTAAGTACTCAAGGCTAATTTGCCAATCTGGAGATGCAATGGCAACGTTACTACAGGACCTTCGTTATGCGCTTCGTGTGATGCGCAAGAATCCTGGTTTTACCGCCGCAGCCGTCATGACCCTTGCCCTGGGTATTGGGATCAATACGGCGATGTTCAGCATCTTGAATCAAGTGTTGTTGCGTCCACTGCCGTTTCCTGCTCCTGAGCAACTGGTGCAGATATGGGAGACGAACTCAGCTCGCGGAGCGCTGCAGGGGCCCGTGTCTCCATATAACTTAGTGGATTGGCGAAGCCAAAGCCACACGCTCGACCAGATTGCCGCATACGATTACACCAGTTTTGTACTCACAGGAAGGCCCGTACCCGAAAGAATCGGCGGCGTTCGGGTTACAGCCAACTTTTTCGATGCGATCAAAGTGGCCCCATTTATGGGCAGAGCGTTTCTACCGGAAGAAGACGAGCCCGGCAAGGCCGGCGTCGTCATCGTGAGTTACGGCACGTGGAGACGGCGCTTCGCCTCAGACCCGCAGATCATAGGGAAGGCCATCACTCTCAACGGCGATCCTTTTACGGTGATCGGAGTGCTTCCCCAAGGCTTCTCCTTTCCTGATACTGAGATTTGGACAACTCCCGCGTTCAACCTAAAAAATCGGGGCCGGGGCAGTCATTTCCTCTTCGCTTTTGGACGAATGAAACCAGGCATTACGCTCCAACAAGCGCAAACCGAAATTACGGCCATCGCCCAACGGCTGGGACAGGAGTATCCGCAGACGAATCGGACGCTGGGAGTGAGACTGGTTTCTCTCCATGAGCAAATTGTCGGAAACGTGAAACCTGCGCTGCTGGTCCTTTGGGGAGCAGTTGTGCTGGTCTTGCTGATTGCATGCGCGAATGTTGCGGGGCTGTTGCTGGCCCGCACCGTTTCCAGGCAGAAGGAAATTGCGATTCGTGCCGCCTTGGGGGGCAGCCGGTCGCGTTTGATGCGCCAGTTTCTTACCGAAAGCGTTCTCCTGGCGTTGATCGGAGGTGGATTGGGCCTGTTGGTCACGCAGTGGGCTGGGCATTTTGTTGTGCTCTTGAGCAGCGCCCAGGCAGTCCCTCGTTTTCGCGACATCAGAATAGATGGCTTGATGCTGGCTTTCACGGCTGGGGCCAGTGTGATCACTGGCATTGTGTTTGGCATTGTGCCTGCTTTTTCCGCTGTGCGGTCGGAGTTGAATCTTTCCGCTCGCGAGAGCGGCTGGCACTCTCGAAAGTCACGCCGCTTTCGTTTGCGGCGGTTGCTGGTGTCCTCGGAACTTGCTTTGGCGCTGGTGCTGTTAGTGGGCGCAGGTCTGCTTACCAAGACGTTGTGGCGTCTCCAGCATGTTGATCCAGGATTCAATCCCGCCGGTGTGCTAACTATGCGTCTCGCAGTCCCGGACGGGAAATACGATCCAAACCAGAAGATATTGCTGTACAGCAAGGTCATCGAGCATCTCTCGGCGCTTCCCGGCATCGAGTCTGTGGGCATCACCAATGATCTTCCTTTTGCGGGTTCACGTACTGATTCATCCTTCGAGATTGAAAACCATCCTGTTCACTCCGAAGACCTGCACGCTGACTATCGCACGGTAAGCTCCGGCTTCTTTGAAACCATGCGCATTCGCCTGGTGAAAGGCCGATTGTTCACCGACCACGACAATCAAGATGCTCCCGGGGCCGCAATCATCAATGAGGCTTTTGTAAAGAATTACTTGGCCGATATAGATCCCCTGGGGCTACGCATAAAAAGCCACGACAAAATCTTTGAAGTTGTAGGCGTAGTGGCTAACGTAAAGCATAACGATCTGGCCGGAGTGAACAGTCCCGAGTTGTATCTTCCATACTCTCAAGTCAACCTTCAAGCATGGACTTTTATCGCCGTCCGCAGCCACCTGCAATTGCAGTCGCTGATCCAGCCCATCCGCCGGGAGATCACCGGAATTGTGCCCGAACTGCCGGTCAACGAAGTGCGGACCATGGAAGATCGGCTCTCGAGTTCCATAGCTCCTGAGAGTTTCAGCAGTTTGTTGCTTGGGATTTTTGCCGCGCTCGCGATCATCCTGGCGATGATTGGGATCTACGGCGTAATTGCCTATACGGTTGCGCAGCGCACCCATGAGATCGGCATACGAATGGCTTTGGGCGCCCCACGAAGCTCAGTATTGCGAATGGTTTTATGGCAGGGCGTAGGTATTGCAGTCCTGGGTCTTGGCCAAGGTATAGCGGCTGCCCTGCTGGCCACCAGGATGCTTTCATCCATGCTGTTTGGAGTGAACGCCAAAGATCCGGCAGTATTTCTGGGAGTGGCGATTTCTTTGTTTGTTGCAGTGGTATGCGCCAGCTACATTCCTGCTCGGCGCGCAACCAAAGTAGAACCCATCGTGGCACTGAGATATGAATGAGGAAGAATCGGGAGATCGGATCATCGGGTGATCGGGGATAATGTGGGCTCAGAGCTTAGGCTAAGGGCCAACGGCTAAGTTGCCAAAATAAGGGCCAAAAACTAAGTACTAATTGCTATTTGCCAATTGCTAATTGCCCTCTTGAAGCAGCATAGGTGAGCTGGTCTGCTTCTAACCGGGGTGATGCAGTCACTTCACCTCTCCGAACATCGGCAGGCTCCGCTCCCCGTCGAAAAAGCATCGATCGTCAAAAGGGTGGCCCGGACTCTTCCCGGAGTGATTGCCGGGGCTGCGGATCTTGATCCTGCGGCCGTGTTGACTGCCACGGTTGCCGGAGTGAGTTTTGGCTATTCCCTGGGATGGGTAGTGCTTCTCTGCATCCCTGTACTCTTCACTGTCTTTGCAGTGTCCTCGCGGATTGGTCACCAGACCAATAAAGGACTGGTCCAGTTAATCCGTGAACACTATGGGGTCAGGAGCGCTGTCATCATCGCGCTCTTCATGGTGACGGTAAATCTGGCCATGATCGTCGGCGACATTGTTGCCGTGGCCGACAGCTTTTCATTGATCACCACGCAGTCTCCATATTGGTTCCTGGCGGGCATAGGTTTTTGTGTCTGGCATTTACTGATACTTGGAAACTATCAGAAGACAACCAAGGCCCTTGGCACGCTGGCGCTGGTTCTTATTGCTTACGTTGTCGCTGCTTTATACACCACCCATTCCTATTCGGCCCTGGCCAAGGGCATATTCCTGCCCAAGATGCATGTGAACACCGGCTACATGATGGGTGTGATTGCAGTTTTTGGATCACTCTTGACTCCTGATGTCATTGTCTGGCAGACCAGCTCCAGGAGAGGGCTTCCGGAAGGTGTGGCTCAGGCGCATCACACCGAGTCCCATGCCGGCACATTCGTTGCCTGTTTGGTATCACTCTCCGCCATGATCGCAGCCTCGCATCTGCATATCGCTGATCCGTCCAACCTGACAACTCGGACTGCGGCTGAGGCGCTGAGCCCGTTCGGCAGCATTGGCCCATTTCTCTTTTCGCTGGGTATCATCGGATCGGGGCTGGTCGCTCTTCCTATTCTGGTAGCATCACTTTGCTTCAGTGTTGCGGAGGCGCTTGGATGGAAATCAGGACTCTCCATCGTGCCTTGGGAGGCCCGCCTGTTCTATGTAATGATATCGGCAACCGTCTTCCTCGCTGTATTCATTGACTTCCTGGGCGTGAACACCGTGAGTGTTCTTTATTGGTCGCAGGTACTGGCTGGCATTGTTTTGGTGCCCATCTTCATTTATATCCTGCTGGTAAGTAACAATCGACGGGTCATGCGGACCATCAACAGCCGATTTGAAAATCTGTGGCTGGGTGGCGCCGCCTTGGCCATGCTCATTTCCAACATACTTTTTTTCTGGGTCGAATTCATCAGATAGCCACGGTTTTATTAGCGATTGCAAAGCTCTTTCTGGCCCAAAATATCCTTACCGTATCCTTGGCGTATCTGCAGGGGGTGGGGGGTATTGACGAATTGGTAATTTTGAATTGGAAATTTCTAATTTGCTGGTAGCTCTGGTTTTTCATGTTCTTCGGATAGAGATCAGGCTAGAGAAATGAAAGGCCACGAGTTTTAGCGTCCTCGCGGATGACGTAGGTTGTACCCTCCCATTGTAAGAGTATTCCTCCTCAGGAGCGGAGAAAATTCACCCCCTAATTCTCGGTACCTGGTTCTACCGAATTTCCATTCCTATGCCTGAAAATCTTCTCTTCCTGCGAAGATTTTCTGTCGTCCCTCCGGGACTGCTCGCTTTTTAACTCCTTACCCAGCACTGGTCGTGCTGGGCTATTTTCGCTCCGTCCCTTCGGGACTTGGTTCTCGACACCAACTGCATTTTCGGCAAAGGTATCGTAGTAAATCGTACGAATCTGCGTACGGCTCCCGCGCTGTATTGCAAAGGTTTTGGTTTATCAGCCTCAATCAGTTTAATCAGCGTCATCAGTGGTAAGAAGTTGGTTTTGTCTTCTCCGCGTCTCCGCGGTGCGCATTTAGGTTTTTCTCTGGTTGCGGCTATGCTGCACCGTGTTTTCCAGATCGCGCGATCATAGCGCTCTTGTTTGGCCTTCTGCTGTTGTGCTTAACTTAAGCAGCCATGACATTCAAACTTCTGGGCATCGCCCTGGTGGCGGCCGTGCTCTCTGTCTCTCAGATTTCGCCACCAAATTACGAAGAGCAGGGACGCATGGTGGTTCTGGAAATGGCCGCTCGCCACTTCGACAAAGTTGTGGCTTCGTTCGACGAAAACGTGGCCAAAATCCTGCCCACAGACAAACTGGCCAAGAGCTGGGACTCGCTCCTGATCCAAGCCGGTGATTTTCAGTCGATCGAAAAAGTCAGGCGCGGAGAGAACCGGGGCCTGCAGATCGTGTACGTGACCTGCGTCTTCCAGCGTAGCAAGTGGGACATCATTGCGGCCTTCGATCCGCAGGGCCATATTGTGCAATTTACTTCGGTTCCGACGGAGAGTTTGGCGCCGTGGACGCAGCCAGGATATGTCCGAAACGAGAAGTTCCATGAACGAGAGGTCTCCGTCGGCACGGCTCCCTGGCAACTGCCCGGCACGCTCACTCTGCCCAACGGCGCTGGTCCGTTTCCAGCCGTGGTGCTGGTCCACGGTTCCGGGCCAAACGACCGCGACGAAGCCCTTGGTCCTAACAAAATGTTTAAGGACCTGGCATGGGGCCTGGCGGGCAAGGGCATTGCTGTCCTGCGCTATGACAAGCGCACGCGAGTGCACAGTCGACAGTTAATGGCCCAGCCCGGCGGCTACACCGTAAATGATGAGACAGTCGACGATGCCCGCGCTGCCGTGGCCCTGCTCGCCGCTCAACCGGAGATCCAGGCGAAACGCATCTTTGTGCTGGGACATAGCCTTGGCGGCTACGTGGCCCCGCGTATTGCTTCAGGAGACTCCCAAATAGCTGGACTGATCATCATGGCCGGCAGCACCCGGCCTATGGAAGAGCTGCTGATGGAACAGGTTCGCTACTCGGTTGGGCTTTCCGGCAAGCCAACAACCGAAGGCGAAGAGTTGATTGCACAGGCGGAGAAATCAGCAGCCGAGGTACGCGATCCCGGCCTGAAACCCGGCATGAATGTACATTTTATGGGGGCAGTCATCCCTGCATCTTATTTCCTGGACCTGCGCACCTACCATGCATCGGAAGTCGCTTCCGGGCTGCACGTTCCCATGATGGTCCTGCAAGGTGATCGGGACTACCAGGTGCAAATGGCCGATTTGAATGGCTGGAAGAAAGCTCTGGACAAGAAGCCCGCTGTGACGTTCAAGATCTATCCGGGACTGAATCACTTCTTTATGCCGGGCACTGGCCCCTCGTCTGGCGCTGAATACCTTAAGCCCAACCACGTGCAGGAAGATGTAGTTCAGGACATTGAAGCGTGGATCGCCAAGCACTAGTTCGCCAGGGCTACGTCCTTGACTTTCTTGTAGATTTCAACCAGAACCTGGTTCCTCTCGGCTTCGTTAAGTCCTTCCAGCGGACGTGCGGGATTATTTAACGCCTGGAATTTCGAAATGGGTGAATCTTCCACGGTGCTCGCCTTCACAGCGATCCAAGTAATTTTGACTCCGTCCTTCTCTGCGCTCGAAAGAAGTGATACAACTTCTTGCTTTTGGATGAATGCAGAGTGAAGGAAGTCTTGCGTCACGAGTAGAAGGGCCACCTTGGCGGATGCGAGTGATTTCTTGATCTCCGCCAGCCAGTCAGCTCCAGGCTTGATTTGCTGGTCGTCCCAAATACGGAGAATCCCCATGGTCTCAAGCGGGTTCAGATATTTTTTCACCCGTTCGAGCCACTCAGTGTCTGCATGACTATAGCTGACGAAAACTTCTTTCAACTGAATCACTGGGGCTGCAAAATGAATGAAATACAACTTCCGGTTTCCACGGTCGATCTCATAGGTGATCTCCAGCGGCGGGTCTTGATGCTTGTAAAGGAGAATGTCACCGGTGCGGCCCATCTTTTGTGTGCGCTCGGGATACGCATCGGGGTTGACCGCCAACTCATCTACGATATCCAAAAGCGTTTGCACCAATTGGCTGGGAAACTGTTTGCGAGTTTGACGAGCCTCCGGAGAGAAGCTGTAGGCGTACGGTTCCAACTCCATCCGGACTTCAGGCATGTTGACCCCTCAGGGCGCCCTGGCGAAGCTCTATCAGTCTGAGACGATGTTCTTTCTCGTCCACGGCGTACAGAATCTCCAGATCAGTCCCATCGACGGGACAGGACAGTTGTTCGGTTGTCTTATCTGTCTTTGATTTCGTTGATCGGGGTCCCTGCATCAGTTCTTCAATCGCGTCTTCCACTTTTAGCCGGCTTTCAATATTGAGCTTCGCCTTCTGATCAAGTACCTTGCGACTGGTAAGGACTGAAAATAACTCGCCAGCAGACTTGAATTCTGCCATTGCATTCGCCCGGCCAAATAGGATCTGGCCTGTCTGTACTTGCGCAAACTTTTCAATCAAAGCCGTCGGAACAGCGACGCGCCCTGCTTCTTGCTTGTTCAGTTTTGCCATATCGGCCTTGAGTTGGCTGATCTCATTGAACCGGGATGATACGATGTCCAGCCAGATTTTGCCCTCTTGAAGAAGGTAGAAAACTACAAGAACCAGCCCAGCGCCGCCCATAAAAATGACGTAAAAGGCGTCTTGACTTGTCAAAGAAGCCGGAATACTCACCAAGATCAGGACAATTCCCAGGACACAGGCAACGTTCCGCGCATTAGTCAACCATCGCTCTCGCCTGGATTCGGTTCCCAAGAACCCAATCCAGGCATCTGTCATTCCAAGCTCACGTAAACGGAGTTTCTGCCGGTGAACTTTGATCAATAACGGTAAGTTCAGCGGTATGGAGACCAGCGCGCCAAGAATAGCAAGGATGCCGAGAGCATACGAGCTAACGAAAAGGACGAACGACCGTTCGGCAGGTATTTTTGTCCAAGAAAAGGCAATCAGGATGCAAGAGACGCAGGAAACGCCAAGGGCAATAATAAGAATAGTGTAGAGTCGGTAGGATATCTGCTGCCACCACGGTAACCGCAGGGACTGCTCCACCTGATCGAGGAGGGCAATGGCTCGCTGGAACTGAGTCTCACCAAGTCCGTATTCCGCAACTGGTTCCGTCATTGATGCCTGTAATTGTCCTGCGCTGATTTGAAACACGTACATTCTACTTCCAAACCCTTCCCAAAATAGACTTTTCTTAATTAAGAAGCCCTAAGTTTCGGTTCGGGACAGGTGGTCGGCACGTGGGTCGGCCATGTGGAATGCAAGACTGCCGGGCATTTTTGAAAAGCAGGGGATGGGAGAAGGTTTGGAAAAACACATCCCTTCGGTCGGCTGTTTTGGAGTTAAGTGTAGCAGCCGACCTCCCGCCACGCCCGGAGCCGAGTGCAATTCACTTTTGCGCTGCTAGCTCCGCCTTGCGTTCCGCTTTAAGATCACGCAAGAGGCGGTCAAAGGCTTTTCTGTAAGAATCGTGATCTTTCCAGTTGCGGAAGTCGCCGATGTTGCGGGTACGCCGAATCTTAGCGGCCCAAACCCGATCGGTTTCCATCACGGCATCGTCGAGTCGAATAGGAAATAGGACAATTCGGTTCTGCTGTCGTTCTTTTTCGAGCGCAGCCTCCACCTCGTCCTCAACCCAGGGACTTTGGACAGATTTCTCTGAAAGGATGACCATGAGCTTGTCATGCAAGCGAATAGCCTCATCAAAGGAGTGCCGCAACTCGGCTCCAATTTTCAAATCTTCTGGTGCATACCAGCAGCGGACACTATTGCTTTGCAAGTGGTCATGCAAGCGCGTTACGAATTCCTGGTCTTTACTGGAGTAGCTGATGAAGCAGGAATAGAATTCCAATCCTGCGCCTACCAGAGAAGAGATGTACCTGATGAAATTCTCGGGCACACCCGCACCGCGCAGAAAGACATGAGGAATCTGCCCACGGTTGGGATGCTCGATAAGCCTTTCCGAACCTTTCAGCACGCGGGCCATCGACATAGGGATTTTTCCGTGAGAGCGATAGATCGTGTCTATGCTTATGAAAGACGGTCCGTCATGGCGAACCGTTTCAAGCCCCTGTGCAAGGCTCAGGTCGTTATCCGCAAACACGGTGAAGGCCAATCTGCAATTGCTCAATATGGCGCCATCAAGATTAGCCATTGATAGATTCGCCACGCGTAAATCGGCACCTTCGAAGTTTACGTTTCGTAAACTTGCCATGCTGAGGTCCGCATGTCTGAGATTTGCTCCTCGCAGATCATACTCGGTCAAGCATGCATCGACAAGTTGCGCATAGCTTAGGTCAGGCTCCAAGCTAGGATTTAAAAGTCGCCACTCGTTCCAGGCTTCGACTTTTTCGTGAAGTATCTTCAGGTGCTCCTGATTGGCCATGGCGTCCCTCTTTTGCGATGATTTGCGGATTCTATACTGAACAATTTCAATCGCCATCGCAAGAACTACTCAGCGAGTTAGAGGCGGAGCGGTAGGCGGCAAACGGCGCATCTTCAAAATTGTTTGAATCTGCGCCGAGAGAGGCTTATGCAAGTCTCTGATTCCAAACCCTTTCCCAATCACCCTGTCAAGTTTTCAAGAAATTCCCAAATGCGGTTCGGGCCAGATAGTCGGCCACCTGGGCCAATCAATGCGGAGTTCCGGATTGTCTGGGCATTTTTGAAAAGAAACAGGGATGGGAAGGGTTTGGAAAAACACATCCCCCTTGGTCAGTCGTTAGGAGTTACAGCGTCGCAGCCAAGATTCCATATAGCAGTCCAAAACAGGTGGCGGGCAGGAAGCTACAGCGGAAAGGTCAACTTTCTTGTGCTTGTGCATTTAGCGAACCCGTATCTCGCTGATCGCAGTATCTTCATGAGCAGTTCCAGGATACACATCCATAATTGTAAAGCGAATATCAAACGTAGCAACCGGTGGAGTCACTTTAAATATCTGCCATTTCATTTCATCTTCCAGAGCTATTTCCTCAGTACGCGGATTCCCAGAATGTGCATACTCGCCCACAAACTGTATCTGAATTCTCTTCGGCCTGCTGTTCCTGGTGAAAAGGCGTTCGCTCTTTCCATAACCTGGAAATATTTCAATTTCAGAAACAAGAGTATTGGTCGGGAACTCAATCTCAATCCATTCCCCGAGTCCCTGTCCCGCCACCCCTTCTACCCAAGCCGTATCCAATCTTCCGTCGAGAACGTTGTCCGCATCATAATGGGCCCCAAACTGGGGCTTGAGAACGCTAGAGGCTCTGGCAAAAGTGCGCGTTGGCGCACCTTCTGAGACATCAGGAAGATTTTGATTTTTCCCATGGGCCTCAGGAGCGTGGATTGTCCCCATTCTTCGTCCGGAAGCCTGCTGGAGTTGATACATCCCCGAGATAGCTATAGCAAGCCATATTCCAAGCAGAACCAATTGCCACCCTATCTGAAGCCGACTTTGCCTCTTCCGGCTTAGAGCGATGAGAATATTCACCGGGAGAAAGACGAACCCAAAAAAGCCCGCAATGACCAATTTAAGAGTCCAGGGATGTTGTTCACGCCGCTGGTACGCTGGAGTTTCGATAGGAGGGTTGAATTCTTTCCCTCCAGCACCATCACGATAGCCAGCAGCAAAATAACCTCTTGGATCATCTCGAAGGAGTCCAAACACAGCTTCGCTAACATTGCCACCAAGGTTGTCACGCCGACCTTGCTCATAACCCTTACGGTAAGCATCAACTGGTTGAGGCATAGTTTCTCCTACTTAGTTTCAATGCTTAATGGGAACAGTGAATATCGCAGGAAAGCAAGCCGTGTGTCCAGCCATCATAACCGGATCTTTGCTACATGCAAGCTAGCTTCAGCTCACGATATTGCCAGCTTATTAGAGCGTGTTTCAAAAATAGGCGTTTCGCCCCAGGGCTTAAAAGCCCGGCCGTTTGGGGCAAGTAACGCAGGCCTAAAAGGCCTGCTCTTCCACCAAAAGAATTCTGAACGGCATTTTTGAAACACGTTCTAAGAGATCTTATCTTGTGTGAGGACAGGAGAACGTAGTGCCAATAACATTTCTGTCCGGTCTTGACTTAGGCCTACTCTACCGTCCCGACAGAAATACGTGGCGCCCTGGTCGCCTATACCGGCAAATATACCGGTTGCTCTCCCAAAGATAAGTTTACCGTTAAAGATTTTTTCGGCGAAAAAGGTGAACTGGGAGATGACATTATGTCCATTATTTGTTCGCTGGCGCGGATCCTCAGTACCGGCTGCCGGTACGGGTAATCAATCAATATGCCTGGCACAATCTTTTTGTGCGTGCCCTCTTTATCCGGCCCAGCAAGTCTAGGCTGTTCGTGGATCCCGAGTGCCGGGCAGATGCCTTTGGCATTCTTTCTCTTATTTCAAAGCTTGTTTCCACAAAGCATCGTGGGCCGTGATAAATACTTCAGGAATAGCGGCTACTTCCCCAGATTTCTTGGGGACTTCGGCCAGAAGGCGTTCGTGGCTGATTACATACTCGGCGTGGGCTCTACCTCGCTGGCAAATTCCAAACCGGGGATTTCCTGCGGGTACGCACCAATACTTAATCCAAACTGTTTTTGTATTTTGTCTAGCATGGCACAGTCAATAAAATCAACGGTTTCCGAGAGATTGTACTCGGTTTTTATGCCCACTTGATCGTCATCGGCGAAAAAACACGTTGAACAATTGCCTGCTTTCATTGTTTGCTGCTCTGGCTGCTCTCCGATATCATTTTTAACAGGGATGTACGAAGACTTTCACGTAACCGACCGCTGGACCACGGGAGCTACTCTACTACCTTTATCAGGTTTTGATCGTTGCTATAGCAACCCGTCATGCGGATGCAGTAGAAATCAATTTTCTGGGCGGGCACCCAGTATGGATTGCGCTGCCGCATCCAATCTGGGCGGAATACAACAAATGTGCAGGCGTACCATCGATGATCCGTCTGCCGTTCAGATTGCTGGTCGTTGCTTGAAGTCTGGCATTGAGACCGGCAGCAATGAGCATGGGGTGAGATATATACCCCTACGGTGGATGAATCGCTTGCGCATTTGAATACAGTCCTTATGGAAGTTGGCGCGCCGCAAGATGCACTGGTGAAAACAGCTAGGCCGACGCCAATACGAACCTACTCCCTGGCGCTTCGGGGTTTTGGGAAACAGGAGATCACATTATGGCTACCACGGTTCTGAGTATAGCGTCCACATTAGACACCCTCCTCAAAAGCGACAAGGTCGACTGCAATTTGCACTCTGGGGTTTTGGTGGAGCACGCTATTCGCAGAGTTGAAGGGCAACTTGCAGACAATGGGGCTCCGGTGACAGCAGGCGATTCTTCGATGAATTCTCAGAACGCAAATGCTATAACGCATACTCTCTCAGCGCGTTCAAGTGCAGCACATGAACAGGTCATAAAGAGCCGGAGGCGGAGCAGTGTGCAATGGATTCTGGGAACGTCCCTATTCGCGATGGGTTTAGGACTTTTGTGTTACCTCCCCGCTCTGAACACCAGTGGGTTACTGTCGATTGAAATGTTTGCGATACTGCTGCTTCGACACTCTAGACTCGCAGAGAGGGATTGTAAGTACTACCTGTCGTTGAAGCAAGCTGCTGATGCGCAGTTGGCATCCTACCAGATCTTGGAGCAACACGGCAGCAAACAGTCTCTTTCAAAATATGCGCTGGAACGTGTGGATTTTGTCGAGTGTATTCCACAGACAGGCAAACAAAAGGAAGTTATTTGCAACGCCATATCAGATAAACCCATTCCAAGCTCAGTGCATGATATTTTTGACCTGCTGAAAGAGTCGCTGAAGAATCGCTGAAGAATTGGTTCACAGCATAGCCCGCTGTTTTAGATATTGACGAGGAAAAGCAGAGCAAGATATAGCTCTGCTTTTCTTATGTGTGTATTCCCCTCTGAGTCGGTTGGTTAGAGTTACAGCGCGATAGCCGACCGAGAAATATTTGGGCCTGCGTGTTGGGCTGAACTAGTCTCGTATATCGTAGCCTGCTGCGTTGCATTGCTTGATGACATTTTTGACATAAGAAGTAGAGGCATTCTTTTTTGCGAGCATGCAACCGGCCCACTCTACTCCCTTCATATTGCTGCATTTTGGTTCCATTTTCTGTAGTTTTTCACATGTGGTCTTGGAAGGTTTGTTTTCCTTGTCAGACTTCTTGGACTTATCTGGTAACTGAGTAGACTTGACGGTTGAGGATTGGTTACCCGAACTGACATCATATTGGCTCTGGGGATAGCAGAAGACCGATATTCCCAGGACAACTACTGCCAGCAATTGCAAAATGTAGTGGCGCATATTTGTTGAGTCCTTTCAAGCCGTTTCATAACGGCGTCTATGGACATGTAACCCTTGCAGCAAAATATTGTTGTGATTCTTAGATGTGAAAGACATGCTGGTATCGAGATTAGTTAAGTAATCAGTCATTTCCACACTGTAAGTCTTTTGTTGCCAATAGATAATTATGATTTTCATGAGTGTCTATTTAAGTTATGCCAGTCGCGCTGGATATCGCGCTGGTCTTTCCGGACGTCCTTGCGGTCATTGTTCAGGTCTTTCTTGTCTTGGCGGAGTTCCGGATTGTCCGGGCATTTTGAAAAGAAAACAGGGAATGGGAAGAGTTTGGACAGCGTGGCGAAAAAGATAGGCCAGTCTGAATGCTCATCCAGACCGGCCTTAAGGTTAGAGGTTGGCGTCTGCGGCTGATCTTCCGCTGACGCCATCCTGGTTCTCGGTTATTGCACTCCTAAACTGTTCATGAACTCGTGAGTGTAGGCGAGGGCTGGTTGGCCGTTACCGTTCATATTACTGCCGCCGGTTCCGTTGGGTGTGTCGCGGTCGAACGCCCAGAAACGGGAGGCTGGCAGGCCGTTGGATAGAACGAAGGCGTTAATTGTGTCGATGTCGTGCAGGCTGGTGACTTCGTCTTGCGTGTCGGCCCGCCCGATCATCATGGTGATTCCAATGTGGTTAAAGGGAATGCCGGACTGCTGGTTGAGCGCTTGCGCAGCCGCAATCGCGGATTGTCCCATATCGCAGAGGTTGTTCGCCACAACGCAGTTGTTCACATTGGTCGAGCCGTAGTCAAAGGTCATCAGGTTGATGACGTAGTTGCCGCCCAGGCCCAGGCGCTTGATCTCCTTGACGACTGTTGTGCCAACGCTGCCACCCGTGATTGGATTGGCTGCGAGGGTGCCGAGCGATTGGATGGTGAAGCTGAATTGCAGGTTGGGGAACTGCTTTTCTGCCGCCATGGTCGCATTGATCAGATTGTCGATAAGTTGCTGAGACTGGCCAAGCTCGATGTCGAAGTCGATGCCGACCAGGTTCGACGAGTTATATCGGTTAATGAAGTTGATCAATCCCTGTCCGCTGGAGCAGTCGAATGCGCCATTCGCGCCGCCGGTGCTGATGATGTAGTTCTTGCCAGCATTGACGAAGGCCTGAACATTCGTAGCTTCCATGGCTGGCGAGATGCCGGCCCAGTTTTCCGAATCGCAGGTGCCGGTGGCAAAGGCCCAGATCAGCGTCTTGTTCGGCATGGCGCTGGTGACCGGTTGGACCGTGCCTGTTACCGCTGATCGCTGGAGGCCGGTATTAAAGTCGGCATTGAGCGTTACATCCTTGTAGGAGGCAAAGGTCACGGCGCCGCCGCCGCACGAGCCAGTACATTGCGGAGTGGTTACGGATACCGAGGCGCTGGGCGCCGAGGAACCGGCTCCATCATTCGCTTCAACCGAGAAATTGAAGGTGGACTGCGCTGTAAGCCCGTTCACGGTAAAGCTGGTGCTGCTTGCGGTACCGATGGGGCTGCCATTTTTGAGGACCGTATAACCGGTGATGCTGCAGTTCGCGGGCGCGGTAACAGCCGGCCAGCTCAAATTCGTGCTGTTGAAGGTGGTTCCTGAGGCAGTAGGTTTGCCCGGAGCGCCGGCCAGAGTGCTGCAAGCGCTGCACGCTCCAACGTTGGTCCAGGGCTGGCCGCTGCCGGCTGGGCCGTTATTCGTGGCCGGACTCTGGTTTTGTGAAAAGAAGTTGGCGTGGTAATTGATGCCATTGAGGCTGGCCTGATCGCCCCCGTGGTAGGTCGTGGCTGAGCTCCATGGCGTGAAGCATGTGCCACCTCCACCGCCGCCCGAGCCGGTTGTCACACTGATGGAGCTGCTTTGAGCGGACATGCCGAACGAGTCACTGGCGGCGACCGTGAAACTGAAGGCAGTGGATGCAGCTAAACCTGTAACCGAAAAACTGGTTCCGGAGCTAGTGCCAATCGAGCTTCCGTTCTGAAAGACAGTGTAGCCGGTGATTGTACAGTTCGCCGGCGGACCCACAGCCGTCCAACTCAACGTTGTGCCGGAACTGGTGGTTGAAGAAGCGGAAAGACCGCTGGGCGCGCTGGGGCTTGCTGAACAGGAACCGCCTCCACCACTACCACTGCAAGCTCCTGAGTCACTCCATAGCGCGGGCACGTTCGGTGGTTGCCAGCCATCAATCGTGGTGTATCCACCCTGAATCGCTGTCCAGTTATGTCCGCCGAACGAAAGAACTTCGCCCACGGTAATGGGTATGCCCACTTTCCAGGGCGGGGCACAAGCCTGCGCGGAAGCTTGAAGTGACATTCCGAAACACATGGTGACTACTACAACCAGAACAAATAGGGTCTGTTTCTTCATCGAAGACCTCCTTGATGGGTCGGGGCTCCAGTCGCAGCGCTTCTGGAGGTAGGCGATTGCTTGATCTGTTTCAACCATCGGGAGCTGCGTCAGCTCGAGTGTTGAAGATTTGAGTTGCGGACTTCTGCCGGCTTCCCGGTAGCGCAGCAAAAGCGTCGCTCGCAACCCGGACTGAAGGCTAATACATTTAAAGAATCGATTCAATACAATTAAGTAATCGATTTAATAAATATTTTCAGTTTGGGGAATGGCTGCTGTACGCAAAAACCTCCGAAGGCTGCGGCTCGATGCACAAAAAGGCGCTTTGAAAAACTTGAGGCGCTCGTGCCATGACCACATCATTATGGAAAGAAAGTTAGTGTGGACGAAGTGGACGAGGTGGACTTAGTGGAACTGTCAAAATCTTGCCACGGGAGAGACGCCGGAAATTTATGAGAAAAAGCAAAAACCTCTTAACCACAGCGCGGCATAGCCGCAACCAAAACAAAACCTTTGAAACACGGAGGAACAGAGGAAGCAGAGGGAACCAAAATCCTTGACCACGAAGGAGCACGAAGTTAAAGGCGAAGGACACGAAGGGAACGCCGGGATAAACCGGCATGAAGTAGGGAATGAAAGAGTCCTACAGGAAAGGAATAGCGAACCATCCTGACCCCGAATCATGCGTAGGTGTTTCCGTAAGGACGCCACGAAGTATTGATCAGGGGCACAAGC